>Ga0209319_1000027_pt1 | contig 300938 bp, 246 predicted proteins | sample RifGroE2_FD_184000 | JGI IMG/M metagenome (GOLD analysis project Ga0209319, IMG submission 184000) | Groundwater microbial communities from Rifle, Colorado - Groundwater E2 (SPAdes) (version 2) | ecosystem: Environmental > Aquatic > Deep subsurface > Groundwater | place: Rifle, Colorado...
TTTCTTTAAACCAAGAAAGCACGGTCGTTTCATAAAGTGATGCTATCTCTTCATTCGGTATCTTGAGATCCGCATACCAAAAACGTCCCTCTTGATGATAATTTTCGAACGTTACATATCCCGTCAATAACAAGAAATTCCAGAGAGCATTTTCATCATGATCAATATCAAGAAGCGTCAGATTCTCATTAATTAACGTATGCAACGATTCCCCATGCATAAGTTTTTCGACATCTTCTTTCATGTATGGCTGACTCTTCTTGAGAATATCTCGCACCAAAAGATTATCACTCGTATTGACCCAGTAGGCCTGTATTACCCCTTTATTGCCCGCTAAATTAATAATAGACCAGGGGTTATATACTTTGTAGGAACCACTCTGATAACCGTTATACCAGCGTCTCACCTCATCCAGCTTGTTTTCCAACTCAAAATAGGCGAGCATCGCTCTTACTTCATCTTCAAGAAAACCAAACTGATTGGCATAACTCTCCTGTACAAGCGTACAGACTCGTAGGTTATTAATCCCACTAAAAATACTTTCTTTCGCAACACGTAAAATACCGGTCAAAACACCAAGATTGAGGGAATTATTGCCTTTTAACCCGGCACCCAAAAATCCACGCATAAAACCAATAACTTCATCATAGTACCCATTGAGATAGGCCGCATGGATTGGGGCATCATATTCATCAACAAGAATCACTGTTTTGGCTTTATAGGCACGTTCCAGATACATTGAAAGATCTAACAAAGATCCCATAAAATCAGCTAAATCACCTCTTCCTTGCCGAATTCGTTCAAAACGTTCTTTTTCAGCATCAGAAAGAAATTCTCGCACGTAATCATGTCGTTCAAACTCTCTCATAATTTGCGTGCGCAAAAGGCGATAGCAATCATCCCATTTTTCTGTTTTAACATCTTTAAAAGTAAGCCAGATTACCGGATACTGCCCCTGATGCTTCATGCAATCGGCATATTGTTCAATCTTGAGGCCATTAAAAAGGTGCCGACGGGACAAGCCACTCTCCCTCGATACATTGGTCTCCAGAGGGAGCTCTATACTCGGGATGAGCGGAGCTACTTTTTCAAAAAAATAACGAAGCATAGAAAGATTCAACGTTTTGCCAAACCGTCGTGGGCGGGGAAGAAGCGTTACGGCCGCTCCAGAATCAAGCAGCTCTTTTATCAACAAACTCTTGTCTGCAAAATAATAATTGCCTTCTACAAGCCGCTCAAAATCATCTATCCCTATGGGAATAAGCTTTTTCTTTTTTTGTTCAATCATCTACTTATCCTTTTGTCTGTTTGGCAACCCGATATGTTTTAGATTAACAAACTTTACCACAACCAACCAGCGTGCTCCAAAGCACGTCAAACCCACTTTTAAAATATTTCAGATAGAAATCTTTACAACCACCCAACCACGCTGTTACACTTAAAATAAGGCAGAACTACTGCCATTATTTCATATAACTAAATATAAAGGAGTACGACATGAAGCAGTCTCTTAAAATAGCCCTACTGGGGCTTGTGGCCTCACTCAATCTACAGGGATCGCCGCTCCCACAAAATACACCAGAAGCGAGCAAGCCATCTGCAGAAAGAGTTATTGAGTGGGCGAGAAACGATAATGTTTCAGAACTTTCTCAATTAGTAAGATCGGCACGAGAAGGAGACCAAGATATCCTCTGGTACAGACATCCAATCGCCTCAGAAAATATAACTGGTGTCGACTTTGAAACCTTAATCGACTACAACCGTTCCTTAACAACACCACGGCAAACCAAGCGTATTATTCTTGGCCCCAATTATTCTGTTTTAGACCTTGTTGCAAAATATGGAACTCCAAGAACAATGCAAACACTCCTCGAGATCTGGGCCCAAGATTTCCCTTCCTTTTCGTTCCAACTCGGAGATGGAGCCGAAAGTATCTCTTGGCTAAACAAAGAAAAAGCGAGCGAGGGGAAAGTGGGGGGAATTGCTAACATGCTAGATGAGCAAGATAATGCAGGAAACCCACTTGCTACCGCAGCCGCTGATGGACGCCTGGACATGGTAAAAGCAATCGCCGAATCGATAGCTCCACGGGGAACAGACCCTATCGATATCTCCAACCTGCTCAATCAACCTGCCGCCACGTTTATAAGACCAGGCATCTTTGTCTTTGGCGGTAATGCTCTTATTTTTGCTCTGCTCAATAAACATTTTGACGTTGCTCAATACCTCCTTGACAAAGGAGCATTACCAACTGGATCATCTTACGAAACTAAAAAAGCCTTTCTCCTTGATTTGCAGGACCAGCATAAGATCTGGAGTTTAGAGAGCACCGAAACCCTAAAACCACTCGATTTTTTGCAACTTATCCGTGATGCAAAATTAGTCCTTCCAAGAAAGGTAGCTGAATTAATTGAAACAGCTGACAAACAAAAAGCTGAAAGAGTACGTGAAGAAGAATCAAGGGTGCTTAAAAACAAAGAAGATACGTTAAAAACCGAACGTAACTTTGATTTCTACAACTCAATTAAAGATCACAACATAGACAGTGTGCGATACTTAATAAGCAAATACCCTACTCTTACCAGCGAGTACTCTATAAAAGAAACAGTGATTGGGTCAGATCTTCGCATAGCGCAATTTCTCTATAATGAAATGCTCAAGCAAAGAGTGCCAATCACTGAAGACATCTTGAGAAATTGGCTTTATGGCGCCGTTATTTCTGATTCCGTAGACGTATTTCAATGGATTGTAGAAACGCTTAAATTTGATATAAAAAACTCCAAAAACGAAAACACCCTCGGTAACATACTACCGGGAAGTCGCATTGAAGCGTATCTCAGAAAAACTGGGTTGTTTGATGTGATAAATAGAAACAGAGTAAATGAACAACAAGCGATGGAAGAAAAACAGAGAGCTGCTCGTTAAAACAATATCTCAAAACCAAAAAGAGAGCTGGCGAATTAATTTCTGCTGGCTCTCTTTCTAATTAATCACAAATTACCCAACTAAAACCAGGCTTTCTTTACCTAAAAACGAAATGCCAAGCTTGATACTATTTTTAAGTCCTCGTGCACGTAGCTCAGTCTCGTAATCCCTCTCTTCAATTTGCTTGAGTGCGTTTTGTGCCGCCGTTTGTAGCGTCTTGCAAAGCGCTTACAAAACTCTTGTAAAAGATTTCTACTTGAAATATTTACCACCACCCCCTCACTCTGTTATGCTTAAAATAAGGCAGAATTATAGCCATTATTTTATATAACTAAAGAATCAGGAGTACGACGTGAAGCAGTATCTTAAACTTGCCCTCTTGGGCGTTTTATCAATCGCCACTTTACGCAGCGAAGAGCAATCATCGATAGAAAATGTTAAAGACCAGCATGTTGATAAAACACAATTAAAACCAAATCAAGAAGCCCAGGAACCGATTAGTCAGGTAGAAGTTGATCAAATAATCGCACGAGCACTACAACGCGAAAATGATCGCGAAGAAGTTGCAAAACATATCCCGACAGAACTTCGTGATAATTTTACTCAGGCACTCTATAGCAACAATGTACGATCAGTGCGAAGTTTAATAAAACACCACCCTATTCTCATTAATGATACTATTATTGGCGAACCTTTTATCGGCAAAAACCTCGCACTCGCACAATTTCTCCATAGCGAAATGAAAAAACAAAAACGTGCTTTTACCGGATTGATCTTTAATAGCTGGCTTCAAGGCGCCGTGAGCGCTGATGCTATAGATGTAGTTACATGGCTTCTAGAAACAATCGCTACGCCTCCTATGAAATCAATAATTGTAGGAATGCTTACTACATCAGACATAGTGCCAGGAGGTAAGGTAGAAAAGTATTTCAGAGAAAATGGGCTGCTTGATACCAATACTATGATTTTCAACAATTAAAGAGCTCCCAAAAACAAGAGCTGCTTTTCTAAACAATACCTTAAAACCAAAAAGAGAGCTGGCGAATTAATTTCTACTGGCTCTCTTTCTAATTAATCACAAATTACCCAACTAAAACCAGGCTTTCTTTACCTAAAAACGAAATGCCAAGCTTGATACTATTTTTAAGTCCTCGTGCACGTAGCTCAGTCTCGTAATCCCTCTCTTCAATTTGCTTGAGTGCGTTTTGTGCCGCCGTTTGTAGCGTCTCTTTTCTTTTAATATTAACCTTCTTAAACTCAATAATAATTCCCGGCTTTAGTCGATCTTTGGGAATAAGCATAACGTCGTATCGCCCATATCCGCTTTCCCTATTTGATCTGATATCATGCGTTTTTGAGAGAGACCCAAACATACCCAATACGAGCGCATGGTAAAAACGTTCTGGTTCATCACCGCGAATATCAAAGGTACTCAAAGTTTCTCTGGTAAACTTCATAAAATGGTCTTGAAACGGTTCCATTTCTCCTGTAATGAGACTCTCGAGCATTCTGGTATAGTCCCGCATACCTACATCATCCAAAAACCAGTTTTTAAACGAAGTCTCATAGACAGCAACAACTTCTTCATTTGGTATTTGTAACTCAGCAAACCAGGTACGTTCTTCAAGCCGGTAGTTTTCAAAGGTCAGATAACCCGAAAAAATCAGGAAGTTCCAGAGAACTTCATCGTTCTTTTCAATATCTGGCATGATAATATTTTCTTGAATCGGCTTAGTTACTTTACCACCCATTATAAGCACCTCAAACTCTTCTTTCATTTCAGGCGTACACCGTTTAAGTAGATCTTTAATAAGGGCATTGTCGCTCGTATTAACCCAATAAGCCTGATACTCTCCCCGATTTTTAACTAAATTAATAATCGACCATGGGTTATAAACTTTATGGGGCCCACTCTGGTATCCATCGTACCAGCACCGCACATCATTGATACTGTTAGTAAGCCCAAAAAACTTGAGCATGTCTGTTACGTCGGCTTCTAAAAAACCAAACTTATCTGAATAGTCTTGCTGCAAAAAGGTACGTACTTCAAGGTGGTTAATACCACTAAAAATACTCTCTTTCGCAACTCGCAGGATCCCGGTCATAACACTGAGACTAAGTGCGCTATTACCCTTTAGACCTGCACCCAAAAAGCCCCGCATAAAACTAATAACTTCTTGGTAATAACTTTTGAGATAAGCTGCATGAATAGGCGCGTCATATTCGTCGATAAGAATCATGACCTTGGCTTTATAGGCTCGCTCAAGATATACCGATAGGTTTAAAAGTGCATTTTCATACATCGCCTGAGATGCTGTACCCGCTATGATTGATTGGACCCTTTGCAACTCTAATTCACTGAGAACAGCTTTTATCGCTCCAAAATGGCGATTAAATTCAACGCCGATAGTTTCACACAGTTTTTCGTAACAGAGTCCCCAGGCATCCATTTTTACATCTTTAAAAGTAAGCCAGATAACCGGATATTTCCCCTGGTGTTCCATGCAGTCAGCAAACTGCTCAATCTTAAGGCCATTAAATAGTTGACGTCGGGGCTTAGTCGGATTAGTTTTTTCAAAAAAACATTGGAGCATCGACATATTGAGAGTTTTCCCAAACCGGCGGGGACGTGGCAAGAGCGTCACTTTTGCTTTTGAATCAAGAATTTCTTTGATAAGCAGGCTCTTATCTATAAAATAATAGTTCTCGTTAATCAGTTCGCTAAAATCGTCAATACCTACCGAAATATATTTCTTTTTTTGCTCAGTCATCTACTTACCCTTTTGTCTGTTTGGCAACCCGATATGTATTAGATTAACAAACTTTACCCCAACCAACCAGCATGCTGCACAGCGCTTACAAAACTCTTGTAAAATATTTCTACTTGAAACCTTGTCGCATACCCCCTCACTCTGTTATGCTTAAAATAAGGCAGAACTATCGCCATTATTTTATATAACTAAAGAATATGGAAGGGCCAAAGCGATGCTTATCGAGATCTCTTTAATTATGCATTCGAAAAGCTAATAACCAATAAATCTGTACAAGCTGCAGACCTAAATCCCAATGCTTTTTCCTATGGATATCTTGAAGCTTCAGGCATCACAAAACAACCAATGACAGCAGAGGAACTTAAGAAAGCCTTTCTTATCCGGTTACTACTCTAGACCAGTCAACTATGAACGTCTTGATAGAGCATCTGAAAGACGTGTAGAGCCCCATCTCAAAACCAAAAAGAGAGCCTGCAGATTAATTTCTGCCAGCTCTCTTTTTGATTGAATATTTTTCTGACTCTGAACTCATCAGTCAAGGCACAATCCCTTATCTACTCACCACAAACATGAGTAGCGAGATAGTCTTGTAAAATGGCCATACTTTCCTGGACCGATCCCTGATTTTCAATAATCTGGTAACGAAGGCCCAATTGGTCATAGAGTTTAAACGTTGTATCTCGAATAATTCGGTAAAAAGCAATCAATTCATCAATCTGTTCTGGCTTGATTTTTTCAGTAACACGTTGCCGAAACATATCCCAATCAATGTGAATAAAAATGCAGCAGGGATCAAACACTTCTAACTGTTTTTTTAAAAGATCCGTATACAGTTGCGTGAGTTGTGGCGTTCTGGCTTCGATATACCCAATGTTACCCATATGCCACGTTTCGATCACTGGAATTTTTGAAGACTGTGCCAAAAGCGAGTCCCGTTCAATTTCACGCCGCATCACTTCTCGGTCAAAAGCCTCACCCGATTCAAGCGCGTTATACGTTACTTCCTCACGCACTTTCCGGCCAATTTCTGGGAAAAGAAGAAATCGATTGTCCTGTTCTGTCAATCTTTGAGACAGTGTTGATTTCCCTGCCCCATGCACACCATTAAAAACAACTATTCGTTTTTTCATTTTTCCCTCAACCCACAAAAAAACCCTCTTACCATGACCAGCTGATCAGTGTAAAAAAGGCATACAGATTCATAAAAATAATTCTGAAAAATAGAGTATACATAAAAACATGTTCCCGCTACACTTAACTCCAATTTATAACGGTTTTACGCTCATTCTATGGGGAAGCATAATGGTAAATAAAGGGATAAAAAAAAGCCGAGTTATCACCCTTTTTACGCTTTCACTCTGTTGCTTCTGTTTTACACCAACAGAGTGCTCCCGTAAAGAATTCCCCAAACTTCAAGATCGAACAGAATTATGCGGGTTCACCTCCCTCTTTTACACCCCTGATCGCGAACATTGTAAACAGGTCATCATATCTTCAATTTTTGGCAATCTAACCATCGAAGAACCTGTTTTGATTGAAGTTTTACAGCATCCACAATTCAAACGACTTTCAAAAATCAGGCAACATGGACACTGGTATTACCTCTGTCAAAATGACTCTTACACCCGCTACGAGCATTCCGTTAATGTTTTTGTAATTGTGCGTATGTTTGGTGGTTCGATCGAAGAACAGGTTTCTGCGTTGCTCCACGATATTTCACACACCGTTTTTTCCCACGTCGGCGCTTACTACTTTTCGGATCATTATCGCACCGCAGATAGTTACCAAGATGATACGCATGAATCTTTCCTTAAGGCACATGGATTTGAAGCTCTACTGAAGAAATACAATCTCACAATCGCGTCAATTCATCACCAAAACAAAACGTTTACTATCTTAGAACAGAAACTCCCTGACCTTTGTGCTGATCGGATTGAATATAATATAACGGGTGGCCTCTATAAAGGCATCATCAACAAAGAAGAAGCTCGCGCACTGATCGCAGCAATACGTTATGAAAATGGACACTGGTATTTTATCAACACAGAAGCCGCTGAACGCTTTTCAGAAATATCGCTCAAACTGACTGAATTTTTATGGGGTGGTGCTGTCGATAATCTAAGCACCCTCTGGCTTGCACAATCGCTTCGTCGTGCAGTTGCAACAGGGATCCTTACTCAAGAGATGGTCTGTAATGCGACTGATGATACGGTCTGGGAAATACTCTGCAAAAGTACCGATCCCCTTATCGTTGATCGACTTTATCGCATGAAAAACTCATGGGATTATTTTGCCTTAGACGATGCCGCCTATGACACTATTATTTATGGAAAATTCCGTGGGACAGACCCGCTTGTTCTTCACAACGATGGTTCTTTCAAGCGACTCACTGAAATTGATAGCAATTACAATACAGAGTTTGAACGGGTAAAAGCCTGTATCAAAAATGGCTGGCATATTCGCTTTACCAAAGTTTCTCAATGGGCTGCAGATAATTAAAGTGCCTCAATATACTTTGCCATAAGCTGGTAATACTCGGGTATCTTAGCACTTATCCGCTCAGCAACTTCTGCTTTATAAAGATGAGAAGTAAAATTACGGCTCGTTAACATCTCAAGCAACACTTCTGCGTCACGTTCAGAAATTATTTTCGCCTTACATGCCGCCGCAATCACTGATCGCGGCGCACTAACCTCTAATACGAGTGCATGCACCTCTTCTTCATACCGCTTTAAATACTTCCAGAAAAGTTCAATACAAAATTCAAATCGCTGAATAAGAGAGTCGCGAAGTGATCGCTCTAAGCGCTCTCGGTCAAAAGTATCTTGAAGGTCCTCTGCACGCATATGGGAAACTTTATCAAAATCTTCCAAAGCTTCACCCAACCGAACAAGCGCCATTTTAATATTTTCTTTTGCCAGTATTAGTTTTCCCATAAAACACCTTCTTTTTTTACTTCTTCTTTTAAAAGCTCTGATGCAGAAAAAAGATCAACAAGATCGACCATCAAAGGAATCGTCGTCTCATCAATATCTCCATGCAATTTTAAAATAATACTAAAATCGATGGCAGCACCGCAATCAAGAGCCAAATCAATATCAGCACCAGACTGATTTGTTCCCCGCGCACGTGAGCCAAAAAGGTATGTTTTACACTGAGGCAGCCGCCGGCGAATTATCTCAAGCAAAGTCTTTTTATAACGTAAAAAACGTTTTTGATCTTCGTTTAACTCTGGCATCATACACTTCTTTCGCGTTGCGTTTCCTTCAATACTTTTGAATTTCAGCTAAAAACTGTCTTTTATTCTAGCATGGTTTATCAAAGAACCCAGTAAAAGCCACACGCTTTATTCCCAGGCAACTTTCATAAGTTTACAAACAATCCGGGCTTACTGTTCACCAGCAGCCCGGGACTTTTTTTACTACTCAGAAGAGGTTCTTACTCAACAAAAAACTCTTTTTCCAAAAACTCAGAACCACGCACCATCATTCGAAGCCACTCGACCTTAATATCAAGCCGCTCTTCTTCAGACAACATCCATGGAAGTGAAGAGACACGAAGTCTGTTCACGAGTTCATAAAAACAGAGAGATACGCAGACCGAAACATTAAAACTTTCGGTAAAACCATACATTGGTACTGTAAAAGCACCATCTGCCTGTTCCTGCGCATAAAGCGAAACCCCACGCTCCTCTGCTCCAAACACAATTGCCGTTGGTTTATCAAGCGAAATCTCAGAAAGCTGAATACTTTTTGCATGGGGAGATGCAACTAATATTCGATACCCCTTTGACCGTAACTGAGAAAAACAGGCCTCCGTATTATTACGACCCTCTTTGCCATACTTATGGAGCGTAACCCAGTTTGAGGCTCCCTTGCTTACCCCCGTATTTACCGTATATCGATTTTGCTGTTCTATAACGTAAACGTCCTGAACCCCACAACACTCAACTGTTCGCACTGAAGCGCTTATGTTATGTGGTTGATAGATATCTTCCAACACCGGAACCACATAACGTGTCCGCTGTTGCAAAGCAGAATCTATCTTTTCACGACGCGAAGGCGTAATAAACTGCGAAAGATGCTCTACCAACTGACGCTTGATTACGATATCCATGATGCACTAAAGCCCCCTGTAATGCTGCCAAACCGTATATTTTCTCATACCGACTTGCGCTGTTTTTTTAAGAAAATTGGAAACAGTGTAAGAAGTGCCAACCCCAACAAGAGCGCCACAATCTTAAAGGTTACCAATTCACCCAATGATGCAACATTGCGGAATTCACGCCCAGAAAACACCAGCAGTAACGTTACCGGCATCATACCAAGAAACGTCGTCCAACAAAATGTTTTCAACGGAATATTCGTCAACCCCGCAAGCACATTCACCAATACAAACGGCACAGCCGGTATAAACCGCACTGCTAAAAGAAAATGTGTCCCATACACATCAACATTTTTATTAAATTCTTTAAATTTTTCGGCATAGGTCTTCTGCAAATGACGTCCAACAAAATATCGAGTCATCAAAAAAGAGAGTGTTGCCCCACAAGATGCCGCAACCGTCGTCACACAAAAAGCAATTAACGGCCCATAAAAATAACCCGCGCCAATAGTCATAAGCGACGCAATCGGCAATGCAAGTACATTGTCCACTATATAAATAAGAAAAAAGCACACAAGCGAAAGCGCATAATGATACTCAATAAAATAAGTCAGGCGCCCATTCAAAAGTTTTAACTGTACAATAATATCCCCCAAAAAGAAGGATGATATAAGAGCGGCAATACCAAGAAAAGAGAGAAAAATTATAAGGCGCAGGTGTACCGAGGAAAGTTTTTTCATTAAATACCTCAAAACCATTTATTACACATCTAGAGATAGTATAGTATGAGAGAAGACAAAGTACTATAGGGGAGGAATACCATGCAAAAAAGCCTTTATTTTTGCCTGTTTTTTAGTTTTTTTATATCCACATCGTCAGCACCATTTTTTGGGAAAAACCCGCCTGAGGGTAAAAACTATACGAATAGCAATCAAGTAGTAACCAATGTGACCATTAACACGTCAGTTGCCGCTACCTTTGTAAATGAAATAGTGAATACCTTTTGGATAAAACTAACCGAATATGCTCAAGAAGCCCGAGAAATGCTTTCGAATCTCTATGAATATGCTTCGAATGCTCCAAAAAGTATTTTTTGGCGACATAAATGGAAATTTGCCTTCGGCGCAACCGCTGGCAGCTATTCAACACTCGTTGGCACTATTTTTTATTTAAGAAAAGAATTACAACAGTCAACTCATTGGTACTTCTGGAAGCATAACCTTTCAATGGAGGAGCTCTTTTCCATCCCTCAAGAAGATCTCAGCAAAGAACTTATTTTTGAAATACAACGGCGCTACTGCAATCCAAATAAGCCTACCGATGTCTTTACGCCATTTGCACTCTTTATAAACGATATTGAATTTGAGAAAAAAGCGCTCATGACCTATCGTAAAATAGGGGATACACTCCAAAAGATCTCGGTTGCAGATTACGCTTTTTATGATAAAGATCTTAAAGAACAGTGCGAAAAATGGCTCGAACGAACCGTTTTCTTCAAATCAGTCTTCCTCCATTGGCTTGCAAACTACAAGATCGATCAATACCTTTCAAAGGAACAGCGCTGCTTGAGGTTTATTAGCCCCCTTACCTCACAAGAGGCTGATAAGTTAGACGCGTTTCTCTATCGTCCACAGTATTATTACGCTTAACAATCTTGCCTACGGCAGGATTTTCTACGACGGAATTGTCACCTTTGAAAGATAGTATTTGACGTCGTCATCGGCAAAGCGCACACCAACACCAAAGAACGCGTTCTTGTTATACCGACTGACAAAGTCATCAGCACCAAACACAACGTACAGAGTATTTGCAAAGAAGACTTTATTAAGCCATTTGAGATGCATACGGTCATCTTGGATTCTGTTTCTGCCCCCAAAGTCGAATGCTTCAAGAGAAGTAACCCAACGAACAGCATCAGATTCAAGCGGAATATCAATATCCATACCAACACCAAAGGTACTGTCAAAAAGACCACCTCTAAAGGCAAAGGCTTCATACGTTTTACCCATTTGGAGATTATAAAGATTTCTGTCCATTTTGCGCTTTTCGGTGAACTTATACGGTGCATATCTAAAGCGCTGTCCAGGATTAAGGCCGGCTCCGTCGGGATCAATCGTTTTTTGATTAAGAATACAGCCACACCCATCATGCCATGTGCGATATTTTTGCTGCCGCGCAATTGTTCCGCTGTACGACCCCACAAGACCCAACATGTAGAAGTAGTCTTCACTTGGATGAACACGAACGTTAAAGTACCCTTTAGCGTTTTCAATATTAAGATGTTCACCAAGCCCGTACATAGTCTCACCATGCACGTCAAATACAATGCCCAATTGATCGATCTTATTAAAGTAATTCTTCGCTCCATCAACAGCAATTTTGATATCGCGTCCCATCTCTTCGTCGCTCATCAATTTACCAAGAACGCCTTCACCCTTACTCAACTTCTTCATGACGTCAGAGATTGGGCCCGCTGTTTGATCAAATGTATTGACAGCACGGTTAATACCATCTCGCAACTCACGCGTGGTTTGAGGGAGTTCAGTCTTAAGATCCGCCACAAGCGAACGTGCATCTGTTAATATCGAATCCAATGAATATTGGTTGCGATCAACAACACCTTCTAACGATTGTGCAAAAATAGAGACCCGATCAGCCGCACGCGTAAAACCATCGAGTGCATTCTGAAGCCGAACTGTTCCTTCATCTCCGCCAAAAGCTTTTTTGAGCGAACCAGAAACTTCTCCAATATCACGAGAAATTACCTGCAATTCAGACAATATCTGATCGACTGAAACAGGGTCATGGCTTGGCCGCATCAAAATACCACCCGGCGCAAGAACCGGCATTCGAACATCACCCGGATTAATTTCAATAAACTTTGTCCCCAAAAGGCCATCTTGTCGAATCGAGCCAAACGCATCTACATGCAAAACGTGACTGTTAAAAATCATAATAACAGCCTTTACCTGCTGCCCATCATTTGCTAAGTCAACCGATTCAACCCAGCCAACTTTAACACCTGCAATTTGTACCTCAGCCTTTTTGCTAAGACCAGAAATATCATGAAAATAAACGGTATACTGATTATAACGAGATCGGTCAAAACGCAATACACCAATCTGAAAACTCATATAGAGAAATATGCCGATGGCGACGAGAATGAACAATCCAACTGAGGTTTCTGTTTTAATACGCAACGTCGTCCCTTTACTAACTGCTAAATCCAGTACAACCTTCTAATCACATAAAAAGCACGATTATCTTTGCCTAAGCGTCTTTGCAAAAGAGCGCAAACACCCTGACTCTGCTCTCCGAATTTTCCATAACATACCACAGAAAATGTTCGAGCTCCACCTGTCGCTCCAAAAAGTGTCATAAGTTGTGGATCTAATTGAGCGAATTTTTTCCCATAAATTGGTGCTAAAAGGGTATCCCAACTCGCAGGCCAATTCATCTTTGACTGAACTTTTTCAACAAGACCCTTTACTATTTTCGCACGCTCTTCTTTGTTTTGAGGGAACGGCTTAAATCCAAAAAGCTGCTGGAGCCCTTTTGAAATATAAAGTGGATTAACCTGCCAAATCTCTTCTGAATAAAGTGTAAAAATATCACCCAGGCAAACAGATTTTGTTTTTTGCACATCCCCTAACCGCGGGAAAAGGGTATACTCAACTGTCCCTTCTGCAAATGAAGGCGTTACCAAAAGCTCACTGAGATCATCAAGGCGTATCTTCCGCTTTTTTAAAGCCTTTTCAAGCTCCTCAATCAAAGGAAGAGCCAGCTGTTTTGAAGCTAACTTTGTCACCATAAGACTAAACGCTTTATGCTCTGGCGAATTAAAAACGTAGTTTTTTTTAGTTGCATCAAAAAAACGATTGATATTAATCTTTCCATCTTCACAACTCAAAAAAAATTGTACGGTACCATCAACACCATCAGTTTTTTGAGAAAAGCGAAGCTCACTCCACTCATTTAAGTTTGTCAAAAGCCACTCGAATTGCTCTTTCCGTATCTTTTCATCTTGTGTTGTTTCAAGCACTTCTAACCTGCTTTTGATAAGCTCAAGGCCCCCTAACGCAAGCATTTTTGCCTGTTCTCGCTCTTCAAAGAAAGTCGTCTGTTGCTCGCCCGCAAAAAGCCTATTTAAAAGATACGTCGTTATTAAAATCGTTGCTGACATAATAAAAAAGGTTAAAACTAAAATAAAACCCGATGTCCGCACTTTATCGTCACTTCTTTTTAGAAAACTTACCATATCATCGCCCTCTCCGTCGTTGCTGGCGACCACCCGAAGTCGTTAATCGTTCTGGCGCTGATTTTTTTGGTGGCTTTGGTTTCCCAGGACTGGTTGGCTTGTCTGATTTTTTAGTGGTATCAGCTTTGTCTTTTGCTAACGGTTTTTTCGCTTTTTTTTCTTGCTGCTTTTTCTCACGTTCTTTCTGCATGCGGTCTGCATGATGGGCAAACGTATACAGTTTAAAAACAAACTTAAATTCACGCATCTGCTTGCCAGAACTATCGGCATATGCACCTTCAATACCAATATATGATGGAATAAGAACACCCATCTTCTTCTTCGCCTCATCAGGCGTCCACGAAAACTCTGAGGTAATTTTTGGCTTCTCCATTTTTGCCAATTTCCCTTCCTCAGCAATTACAGGTTGTCCTTGGTTCTGAGCTTTTACAGGTTTTTTTTCTTTTTCTGGGGTAACGAGCGTCACTTTAAACCGCTTGATCCGACGTAAAAGCGTATACTCAACAACAGCGTTCTCTTCAAATTTTTTAAGTGGCATGAGAATATCAGTCGTCTGTTGTCTCACTAATGCAAACGAATCTGGATACTCTTTGTCAGGAATCAAACGATAGACAACTAGAATTCGCTCAGGGTCTCTCTGCTTAAAACGCGGCAGATGGTTAGTCGTAATAAAACTCAAAAGCATAAACTGATTATTTTTTGATTCACAAAAAAAGGCGATTGGCCGAACCTCAGGTGCCTCTTTTTCTTCAATAGCCTCAGGAGCCGGTGATTGTTTAATCTTTTTCCCCTGCGCATCAATAGTCTGAGGCGCTTCACGCTTTTTCATAGGCTCATACAAAATTTCTGGCACATAAATACCGGTTATATCGCGCTCTAATTGATCAAAAACTGTTGGTATGGTTGTCACATATTCAAGTGAAGCACCAATTGTCTTTGATGTTTTTGTTATCTGTCCAAAAAACTGAAATAAAAAAACTGAGAGCATTGATGAGATAAAAAGCCCAAGCGTAATTTCAACAAACGAAATACCGGGAACAAAGAGAAATCTTTTAGTAATCACGAATGAGTCTTTCCAGAAGATGTTCCTGTTGTTTTTACACCTGACGATTTTGCACCCGTTTGATTCTTTGTTTGAGATGCATTCTTTTCTGCAGACGGAGCAGCCTTACTTTCTGGCGGTGGCGGCACTGCAATAAAGGTCGTCATCTGAAAAACCTGCCCCTGTAGTAGCTCGTCTGGTTTTGCATCTAAACGGACGATACGTGCAGACGTAAAACTTTTCCCAATAGACTGGTCTTTAAACTGAACAATTTCTGCCGTTCTTTTAAAAGGCGGCAACTCAGTTTCAGATTCAAATCGCAAGGGCTTTACTTCTTTTTTTTCAAAAACAAACTTGCCATCCCGCTCAAGTTCAACAGGATAAGCCCGAAGTGCAAGTATCGCACAGACCGAAGTATAGGAGCGTGCAACTGATTTGAGCATAGAAAATTGCATAGAAATAATCGGCATCGCCATCAGCGCAAAAAGGAGAAGAGCTCCCGCTATTTCAATCAGGGTGAAGCCTTGGGCACGTGTACAGCTCCGCCGTTTCATACGGAACCTCCAAGAGCGTTTTCTGCAGCCTCAAAGCGCTTGAAAAACGGGTTTAGCCTAAAGGTTTGCATATGCGGTTTATCTTCGTCATCAAGCTGCAATTCAACCTCCTGCGGCACACCTCGATTATCAACAAAAAACCAAAACTGATTTGTTTTATTGCCAGCCAATTCATCCTTCTTTTCAATCAAAGCGTGACGAAAAACAAGCGGTCCTGGCAAAATAAATGATGTTTTAAGCGAACGATACCGAACCGGTTCATAAGACTGCGTCAGCAGATCTTTTATAAATCCAGGCTTTTTGGCGCGCTCAAGCGAGACGCGCCCTTTTTCAATATCAATCATAATTCGTTGAAACGTATTGGTCTCAAGGGCATCAATCCATGCCGCTTGCACAACAATATTGAGATCATCAATAAAAGCTTGGCGACGATCAACCGGACGCTTGAGCATACTTGGTAAAAAGAACGCCGCAGCTAGTGCGATCATAAAAACACCAAAAACAACCTCAAGAAGGGTTATCCCCTCAGACCGTCCAGCCACTAATCCATTCATCCTGTGGACTTCCTTCGCCTCCACGGCCCCATGAATACAGCTGATATGGTGGTTGTTGGCCTGGAGTTCTCTGATACATAATATCGTGATTCCATCCATCAATAAGAATACGGTCATCTTCTACATAAGGACCCGCCCAGCGTGCGCCAAGTTTCTGGTCAGATGGACGCACCATGAGATCTTGCACACTCGCAGGATACTGCCCCGTATGCATTTTGAATTTTTCAACTTCCATTTTTACAAAACGAAGATTTGTTTCTGTTTTCGTTCGTCTCATCTGATTAAGATAGCTATTCAGTACTGGCAAGAGCATCGAAATAATCAAGCCAAAAATAGCAATACCTATCATAATTTCAACAAACGTTATCCCCTGGGCCCGATCAGCCGGGCGGGAAAAGCGCCGATTTAGTATCATAAAAAACTCCTTCGTTTAATAATCATCTGTACACACCACTAGGTCATACCCGACAAATTTTGACTCATACCGATAACAGGGCCCATGATCGCCATCACGATAAAACCAACAACGCCTGCCATCACTACCATCATAAACGGATTGAGCCGTGCAACAAGCCCATCACTCAACTCGCTCAACTCTCCCTCATATTGCTTTGCCACTTGCGTCAACATTACATCGAGTGAGCCACTCTGCTCACCAGTATTGATCAAATAAATAGCAAGCGGAGGAAAAAGTCCTGTCTTCTTCAAGTATTCTGCCACACGTCCTTGTTTAACAATAGACTCACGAGCCTGCTTAAGTTCATCGACAAGAATACGATTATCAACAATGTTACAAACAATATCAAGAGACTCTGCAAGTCCAACACCTCCTTCAAGAAGCATGCCCAATGTTCGACTAAACTGAACAATAGCATTTGTCCGAGCAAAATACTTTACGATAGGCGTACGCAATTTGAGTGAATCGAGCGTTCGAGCACCCGAGGGCGTTGTTTTCCAATAGGCAAAAGCACCATAAATACCAGCGCAGATCATAATCAAAAAAAGATAATGATTAAGTAAAAAGTCGGACGCCCCCACTAAAAAGCGAGTCGCTGCCGGTAGTTTTTGTCCCTGCCCTTCTAGCACTCCAGAAATTTGTGGCAAAACAAAAACCAGCAGCAAAATAACAATCCCCCCAATCAGACCTAACTGAATAAGAGGGCCTGTAAGCGCGCTGCTTACTTTGCTTTGTAATTCTTGTTGTCGCTCAAGATACTCGGTAAGTCGTTGAAGTACCAGTTCAAGACGTCCACTCGCCTCACCAGCACGAATTAACTGTACATAAATTTTTTCAAAAATTTTTGGATAAGCAGCAAGACCATCAGCAAGCGAACGACCTTCATTGAGCCCATCACGCAATGCCACAACAACTGCTTTTAATTTCCCTTCGCTCTGTTCACTCAAAAGTGACAAAGCATCTGCAAGCGGAACGCCTGCTTTTAATAAAACACTTAACTGTTTTGTAAAAAATATTTTATCTTTTACCGAAACAGATCCGCCAAAAAAATTCCATGAAAACTTTTGCTTGGATGCCTCAGTAACGAGGTTTATCGAAACAATAAAAAGACCGCTCTTTGCAAGCTGATCTCGAGCACTTTTGCTCGAAGACGCATCAACTGTTCCCGAAATCTTCTTGCCATCTCTTGAAAATGCGTGGTAAACATATAAGGCCATCGTTAATACTTTCGCGCGGAGACATACATCATTTTGTACCGCCTTTGTTGCACTGTACAAAAAAAATAATACACCTGTCTATAGGAGCTGCCATGAAAGTGTATAAAACTTTTGTGTTCGCCATTCTTTTTGTAATCAGTTGTTGTTTGGCTGTAACGCCAATACAAACATCACCACCTAGTATAGCGCCAAATACCAAAGTCGACAGCCTTACCAAAGTCAACTTCACTACAGTCCTTGCTGAAAAAACGGTCGAACAGATACTCAATGAGTTTTTACGGCCCGTAGAGTTTTCAAAAACAGGGCTTTCATTGTTTTTTAAGCACTGCTTCCAAGATCCTCTTTACACAGAACGCTTTCTCCCCGCCTGTTTTGTGCATTTAACCGACTTTCTCAAATATGGGGTCAGTAATAAAAAACCTCGCAGTTTTGCAACATCTGCACTCACCCTCTTTCAACAAAAACTCAGCGCCTGTGCATGGGTAAATCCTTATGCACTGCTTTCGTTTCTTGATCAAACACCAGAATTGCTCGCACCCTATGCAACAAATGCTTCTGAAAACCAGATGGTGAAAGTTATTAAAAATCGACTTCAACAAGAACTTGCTAATCATTTCGATCTGCTTAAACGTGATCCAACGGTGTTTTTAGATCAAGCTGCGCATAAAATTTTAACCGATGTTGCCGAAATGAATGAACTTCAGAATCGTCTTGCACAACTCCTTATACTTGCCATCAGCAAACTTGTTTGGAATCCAAAAGAGAAGCTTGATGTCTGGAACCTTATGACGGCGATTGGAACACGCCTCTCTATGCTTTATGATCTTGGACTCGTCTCGCGCGATGACCTTAATCTGCTTACCTGGACACTTATTAATCGGTTTAACTATTTTATCGATTGTACAGGTTCACAACTATCAGAAGACTTTTATAAAAAAATTCAGGAAGAGGTCACTGCGGACAAATATCCGTTCATCACCCTTACTGAAAACGAGCCTGAACTCATGAGTAAAAAAGAGTTTATTCTTCAACATCTCGTGCTCAGAGGTTTAGGTAAATCGCAGGCATTCAGTATGGGCTTTCTGTCCGATCAACTTATGAATCCAAACCACTAAACAAGTCAGCTTTTGTATAAATGAGAAATATCTAGAGGGTAAGAATGCCCATTGCGCTCGACTATCAAATTCTTAAATCCTAGACCTTTTAAAATTTTAAAAAAACTCTGCATACTAAAATCTTTTTGAGCGCCAGAACGCATTGCCTGAACAATTGTAGGCGATACGCCCGCCAGTTTAGCAAGTTTTCTCACCGAAATATCATCCTGTTCCATTACAGCAAGAATGAGTTCAGAAACAACAAGATTTTTATATTCTTCATCAAATTCAAGTTTTTTCTTTGGACTCAATACGTCAACGAATTCCTCACACGTTGATGTCGCTCTTTGGACACTAATCGGTTTGTTTTTCTTAATCATAATAAATTCCCTTTCTACATCTTTGGCTATAATCATCTCTTGCTTTTAGAGCCCTCTGTTTTTCACGCGGAGGCATTTTTTCAGATTTCTTTTCATAAGCGTTAGTTATTATGATTTTTGACCCCTCCGCAAAGAAACATAAAAACCTATCAGGCGAGGGCTTAATTGCTTAAAGCTGATCCCCTTCACTCCGAAACTTCTCAATATTAAAAATTTTACCAGTAACCCCAAGAAGATAGAGCAAGTGAACCAATTTCTTTTTTTGTCCTTCTGAAAGCTCTTTGAAATATTCTAGCGCTTGGCTTTTCCCACGACTATCAAAATACCATTCTATGGTAAACTCATCACCATAATGGGCTATATAATTCTTTTTCATTAGACTCCTGGGCTGCTACACAACACCAACACTGTACCATCTTCGTGGTACAGTGTCCAGAAAATTAACACTGAAACAGAAGCGTACAAAACTATCGTTTTCTTCTTGACACATCTGCAAATATTTTCTAATATTAAATTTATAGACTTAAATAGTATTTTACCTATAGGTTTTAAGTATAAAAATTATGAACACTTTAAAACAACTACTCTTTTCGATTATCGCCATGGCAACTTTTATACATACAGCGCCCCTATCTGCAGCATACTCTTCGAGTCGCATGGTCAATCTGGTCGAACAAAACAATCTGCCAGAACTAAAAAGAATAATAAAAAACCATAAAGAGAAACAGGGAACCATCGCATATTTTCTTCCAATAACGATGGAGATTAATTGCAAAGGCGAAACACCCCTCCACCGGGCAAGTCAGCATGGATTTATTGACATCGCAGAATATCTTATTTCACAAGGTGCCGATGTCAATGCGCAAGATGAACATTTAAAAACGCCAATCTTTGATGCTCTTAATTATCCTGAGTTTGTTAAACTTCTCCTCAAGCATGGCGCCAAGATCAACGCAAAACATGAGGACGGCTCAACTCCTCTCCATTATGCGCTCACTCTCGACTCACACCCTCACGCCCCAAAACTACTTATTGACAGTGGTGCTGATATTTATGCTAGAGATAATGACGGGTACACACCGCTTTCCTGTGCATTTTTAAACAAGAAGAACAATGCGATAGTACAAATTATCATCGAAACTATGATTAAAGATGGTATTAGCCTCAACACTCTATCCACCCATGATCGACAAAAACTCGTGCAATGCATTATCCCTTTAAAACCAGAAACCATAACTAACTCCCTGGTCGTTCAAGCTTTGTTATTTGCGCTTATGCAAAAGAAACCAACAAACACTAATAAAAAAACTTTCTATACAACCATTAAATCAGCACTTTTGGCATGCTTACCACAACAACGCACACCAGACCAACTACCTGAAAACCGTATACTCATCACCGTTTTTGAGCGCGCCATCAAACAATTTAGGCAACTCCCGATTTATGAGAGAATTTTGATGACGCCGCACCTTAAAAACCGCTTTGCCCAACTAAAAATTGCTGTTGATACCTCTGACAAACCGCTTACTCGAGATATGCAGTATTTTTACAACAATTTTGATACATGCATTGCGCTTATGAAAAAATTCAAGAATAAAAACTGTAAAAAAGTACCCTCACGCGACCTAAAAATAATCTTTAAACAGAGTTAGCCAAAGAGAGATTTATTGACAACCGAGAGGCCCTTATATTAATTTTCCATCAGTTGGCGAAACTAGAAACTCTTACTTAATCAAAGAGGCCTCTTGCTATGAAAAAAAATTTTTTTATTAAAAGCACCATACTCACGGCGCTGACAATAGGCGCCTTTTTTCACTTCACCTGCTTGCAAGGTACAAATACAGCAAAAAAAACAACCCCCCTCACTCTACAAGCCAACCCCCTCTTACAATGGCAAAAAAATAGTAAGACATGGGAAACACTTACGCCTAAGAAAAAAATTCTTTTTATTGCTAAGCTTCTCACCGAAATTGAACCAAAATCCCAAAAAGAAAAACCTCTCTCCACAATCTGGAAACTCCAGAGCAAAAAAACAAAGCGAACATGGGTCGAAGATGCTTTCACAATGTTCTACCTTTTGCAATGTGGCCCACTCCTTGATACCGCAGCCTGTACTGGTTACTTCGCGCCCTTAGCCGCAAAAATAAACAAAAATCTTGCAACCACCTCAGCCGACGAACTCTTAACCTTTCTTCTCAAAAAACTGTGGGACAATATAGATAATTTTAATCGACAAAAATGGTGTAGCCACTCGTTCATTTTTTTAGAACTATTTTGGCATAAACTTCTCCCCGATGAACAGATGTTCGCATTCAGAACAACAGTCTCGCAGAAAACCTTTGGCTCAGCAAAAAAGATTCTAAGAATGCTCTCGCCAGAACAATCAAAAGAAATCGTCAACAATGCGCTTATGGGTGACATATGCTATGAATACCTAAGCACAAATTTTACTCAGCAACAAAAATTTCTTTATTGCAAAGAACTTTTAAAATGCACTGAAGACAACCTCCCTCTATCCAGCAGCTTTAACGCCTGCAGCTTCGGATACGATATTGAAGAGCTTGATAAAAACGACCTCACAACCATCATAGAATTGGTACGAAAGAGCACATTAGCACTCAAAGTAAAAGTAGAAATCTTTGATAGACGTTGTGTTTGTAGCGAACCACAAAAAAACCTTTTTTACAGCAACATCATTCTTGAACTCCTCAAACCTGAATCTGTAACGCCAGAAGAGTGCCTAAGAGTACGAAAAAGTCTTGTGTATCTCAAAGATGAATTGAACCAAAAAATAAACATTCTTATTAAGAAAAAACAACAGGAATATTCTTGTTTTCTAACCAAAATGCAATAAAAAAGGGGCCGATTTGCCCAAGCCTTTCGGCAGGCAAATCAGCCCCTTTTTGGGTAAGTTGTTACTTACTTAATTAAGAACCATGAAGGAATGCCAAGAACAACGGTTCCGTCTTGAAGCTTTTCGCCATATTTTTCAAGCATTTCTTTCTTCATTTGTGGGTCTTTGTCTGCAGCTGCTTGAAGTGCTTGTTGAATTTTTTCATGGAAATTGAGCGAATCATAAGTTTCTTTAAGTGTATTAAGAAACTTAACGGCTGTTTGATCAACTGGTTGTTCGCTTTTTGCTTCAGGTGCAACTTGATCATCAGCTCTCAAGCCACAGAACAAAACTACTGGCAATATAAGTGATAGAACCTTTTTCATTGAGACGCTCCTTACGCGTATGGTTAAACAAACTACTACTCTGTAATAATCGCCCCAAAATTACCACATACCTCTAAGAAGTGCAAGACACCCCTTGCAAAAAAACACCCCTCCCTTTACCCTCTTAAATAACCCCACATTATGTCACCGCTTTACGTTAGGAATAGATCGTGGATTTCTCACGCAATGCCGGCAGATTAGAAGTTGTCTGCGGCTCAATGTTCTCAGGAAAATCTGAAGAACTTATTCGCCGAATTCGCAGAGCAGAGTTTGCAAAACGTAAAACACAACTCTTTAAACACAGCTATGATAACCGCGTCACGCTCTGCCATGTACATGCTCACAGCGGTGATATGCTTGCTGCTTATGCGGTCAATTCACCACAAGAACTTGCCAGCTTTGTACTCGATGATACCGAAGTTATCGGAATCGATGAGGTTCAATTTTTTGATCCCGAAATAGTTTTACTCATTGATCATCTCGTTGCGAGCGGCAAGCGCGTCGTTGCCGCAGGCCTCGACCTCGACTTCCGTGGTGTTCCATTTGGTTGCATGCCTATTCTCCTCGCCATCGCAGACGAAGTACTTAAGCTCAAAGCCGTCTGCATGAAGAGTGGCAAAGATGCACACTTCACCCAACGTGTTATCAACGGTCAACCCGCAAAACATTCAGACCCCATTATCCTTATTGGCGCCCAAGAATGCTATGAGGCCCGTTCACGCGAAACGTTTGAAATAGACTATACACCACTTGCAGAATATATTGGCACTCATTTTTCATCTAAAAACGATACGCAACAAAACAGTCTATGAGCACAAAAAAAACAGTATTTGCTTGCACTGAGTGTGGTAACGAAACAGGAAAATGGTTTGGTTGCTGCCCTCAGTGCAAAGTATGGAATAGCCTCGAAGAAGTCACCGTTACCACCTCCTCTTCTAGTTCAGCCAACAAACTAGGAGCACGCGGCACAGCAGGCCCCGTAGAACTCCGTCGCCTTGATACTATTGAAAAAAAACCACAAGATCGGCTCACCTGCTCGATTAACGAGTGGGATCGTGTTCTTGGTGGTGGATTGATGCGCGGCTCTTTTATCATTTTGACCGGTGACCCTGGTATTGGAAAATCGACGCTCTTACTCCATGTTGCCCATGCACTCGCCCAAAAATATTCGGTCTTCTATTTTTCATCAGAAGAATCACTTGAACAGGTTCGTACCCGCGCAGAACGGCTTGGCTGCTTACAAAGTTCTGTACTCTTTTCTGATCAAGCACGTCTTGATGAGATTATTGCAACTGCCGAAATAAAAAAGCCTGATCTTATTATTGTTGATTCAATTCAAAACTGCCTCACCGGCGACAATGACCTTCTTCCCGGAAGCGTAGGGCAGCTTAAAGAGGCCGCTTTTCGTCTCATGCGTCTTGCCAAAGAAAGAAATATTACCGTTCTCTTAAGTGGTCACATCACTAAAGAAGGGATTATGGCAGGCCCTAAATTACTTGAACATATGGTTGATGGCGTCTTCTATCTTCAAGGAGAAGATCGCTGGCAAACACGAATATTACGTTCTATAAAAAACCGCTTCGGCACTATTAACGAGCTTGGTTTTTTTGAAATGTGTGGCGCAGGACTACAAGAAATGCCCAATATAAACGCCCATTTTCTTGAGGAACAGTCACACGCTCCTGGCTCAGCCTTGGTCAGCTCGATCGAAGGATCACGGCCACTACTCCTTGAACTCCAAGCACTTACTATTGCAAGTCAATATGGCATTCCACAACGGGTTATTTCTGGCATTGATCCCAAACAGGTTATTTTAATTGCTGCAATTTTGGAAAAATACCTACATCTTAAATTGAGCGCTTCGGATATTTTTTTCAAAATAAGCGGAAGCTTGAAAATTCGTGGCAACACCTCAGATCTTGGCATTGCACTCGCACTTCTCTCTACTTTTTTTCAACAAGCACTCCCCTCCCAATGCCTCTCAATTGGCGAAATCAGTTTGACAGGCCAAATAAAACCAATCAATTACATTGGACTCCATGTAAACGAAGCAGAAAAATTTGGCATCACTAATCTCATTGTTTCTGGAACACAAAAGATTGAGAAAACCGCCTGTTCTGTCCAACGCTTTAAACATGTAGGCGAGCTTCTCTCTCTTTTCGAGTAGCAAGGCGCGCAAAGTACTGGTAAACTTATTTCCGTTTTAAAAGCAGAGCTCACCAAAAGGAAAAACTCAATGGTCAGTACGTCACGTTTACGATTCAGTTTACTTTTTTTGTTATGCGCAACTCAGGTGAAGGCAACTATTCAATTAGCTGCAATAAAAGATACTGCCGTCTCCTTCCCCTTTGCCATCCAGCAATATGCATACAATAAAGAATCTCGTTACTTTTTTGTAGGAGCACACGAAGCTCCTGCTGAAAAATATAAGGATGCCTCCGTCTCAACTATCGGTCCAAACAATACCTATTTTGTCGGACTGACACCCGAAAAAATAACGCTTAATGCGGAAAAAGATCAAGCAAATCCGCTCTATGGTGCGGTGATTTCACAACTTTCACTTCTCGAAAGCTGCCCTTTGATAGTAACACAAGCAGAAGGGACAAAACTTTACTCAATCCGCAGCTTCAGCTCAAACAGCACCATCAATCTCATCTCATCAGAAGAACTTCTTGATGCAAATCATGAAGTATGTAATGGCATTTTTGCTCTTGCAGGCATTGCAAACCGCTCGTCATTTCTTGCAGTCGTCAAACCTCATGGTGGTAACTTTGGTCAAATAAACAGCGCATTCGTCCCTGGCTCAGTTCAAAAAACAGGCAATGACCTCGCTCCAAACTATGTTCTCAAAACAGCAGAAAGCGTACCACTCAACGTCAGCAGTGATGCATTAAAAATAGGAAATGATCTCACCTCTATTGATAATCAAACAGCCGGAATTCCAGTCACACTCTATGGCAGCGAAACGCTGGGCGTCTTTTACAGTGGCTACGCCGTGACTTCGGCAAACGACCCTATGAGCGGTGCTCGTTCTGTCATTTATGGTGCAGGCTCAAAGATTACGCCTGATGACGTTTTAGCCCCCGACTCTATCATTGGCGGCAACCCAGCCGGGGCGCAAGCTCAATTTTGCACACATCATATTGCAACCATGTCCGCATCAACAGGGCTTGATTATCTCGTTGTTGTTGGCGGAAAAGGCGATCCTACTACTACCAAACAAGATGTCTACGCACTTCCGCTTATTGGAACGGGAGAAAACGCAGGCACACTTGCCAAAAAAACAGCCATTCCTTTTAACTTCTATAACGCTACCTTAAATAACCGACTGATTGGCCGAGCTTTTGTAACTGCACCAACCGGAATAGGCGACCTCTTTTCTCCAACTGACCTTGATATTTACAAAGCAAAAGTTGGCGGTGAAGGCACCTTGCCGGGCGATATTAAAAAATTATTCGTCGAAAAAGATACGGTATTCGTCTCAGTATTTGAAGACAATATTCTTGCCCATGAGCATGGTGGTATTTTTGCTTCGCAAGCTCTTTTCCAGGCGAATGGATGCATTATGGGTTGGACAGATTGGCATCGTGTCGCCGGAAGTATGTCCCCTCAATATGGCCTTGTACTCGACAATGTACTTGGTCAGTTTACACTTTTGAACGGAGCTACAGCTGATTCGCTCACTGCCGTTGAGCGAACCCAATGGGGAACTAATACCTTTGAAAACAGCGTCAATATGCTCTCGTCGCAAGTCAAATCTGGTTTTCAATTTCTCGCCGACTTCCCTCGCTCTTTAAATGCATTTGACCAAACTCTTGGAAACCGCGTTTCGCTTGTCTGCGCAACAGGATATCGCGCTGTTGCTCTCATACAAAGTGGATATGACGATACCTATTTTGAAGCCCAAAAAAGTCTTAATCATACTGCCCTTGCAACCGATGCATCAACACGCAATGGCATCGACCTCAACACTGATAGTATTCTTTTTACCGGTGGAGTGCTCGATGATCTCAATGGCATTATCGCTGCAGAAATTATCTCAGACGCAACCCATAGTTGGCTTGTTGTTGGCGGAAATGGGGGTATTGCGGTCTTAGCTAATGAAGATGGAGCCGGGTGGGCCGTTGGACAACTTGGACCAAATTTTGAAAACCTTCCCCTCAATCTCTTCTTCCAGAAGGTTGGCTCATTTAAAAATGTACGTAAACTTATTGCACAAGACGATCAACTTTTTGTTCTCACAACCGATGCGCTCTACCGATTTACCGCTTCTGCTACGGTTTTTACAGGAGAACCAGAAGTAGAGCTGCTTGCCTCTGTACCATCACTCTCTCTTCCAACAGATACCTCTTTCTCTGATCTTGCTCTCTCGGGCAGGCTCGCTCTTTTGGCAACAAGCAGAGGTCTTTTCCGTGTTGGGAATGGCCGCTCTATCATGCACGATACTGAGCATAATTTAGCATGGACGCAGATTACATTGCCTGAAGGCGCTGGCTCAGTGGCACGCTTTTTTGTAGTCAGTCCTACGGATAAAGCAATTGATTTTGCAACAACAGAACGAGGCGGAAATATTTATATTCTCAATGCCTGTGTCAGTCTTAATCAAGCACGTGTTTATCGGCTCTCAATTTTGGGAATGCAGGACCCTATCTCAGATTATACGGCAACGCTCTTCAAGGACCATTTCTTTGAAGATGTTAACCCAACTTTTTATTATGATCGTGGTTCTTACCGAAATTATATTGCAACCGATGGCGCAATGTTTTTTATGTCACGAAGCTCATTTTATCCCGTACAGCTTAATGGAACATTCGAAGCAATCAATCCCGTAATTCACACAGGCATTATTCCTGTGGCAGGAGCTCCACGAACATTAATATCTTCACGCTCTCTCTCCATGGGGCCGCTTTTTCTAAGATCTGCAAATGGAAGCTGGATGATCGGTGGCGATCACGTTTACACCAACGATTAATAAGGAATATAATATGAAACGTTTTTTTATCTCCCTACTGAAGCACCAAAGAATACAAGTAAAACAGTTAAACCCCGCTCGCCCTGAGCCTGTCGAAGGGTCTGTACGAGCTGGCTCACAAGCCTTTTTTTTAAAACTAATACTTATAACAACAATGGTGCTCTTCTTCCCCAACGCTCTTTTTTCAATTCCACGACTCAATCTTTTCAATAGTTATGACCGTCTTTTAGCAACCAAGCAGACGGCCTGTTCTTGCTGGAACGTCGGCATTGCGCTTGAGCATGCGTTCAAACAGCATGGTTTTCAAGCAGATGAAGATGAACGAGGGAATTCAAACTGTTTTCGCAAACATGCAGACGTACTGCAACTTTTTCAGAATGAACAAGATGCAATTGCTGCACTCAAAGGAGATGCTTACGACAATACCATAAGCCAACTCGCTCAACAGTTTAATATCAACGATGATGACGGCACTCATGGTCTTTTTATCCCCACCGGCTGCTTTAAAGTTGATAACTTACTTCTGCGCGCCCAGTACTATTTACCCTACGATATTGCACTAGGGCTCTATCTTCCTTTTGTAGCCATGCAGCTTAAAAATGTAGTCTGGAGGCCTTCCCCCCGTAATACAAATACTACCTTTGAGGGCAACTTATATACTACTGATGCATTTATCAGTGAGATTGAGCGCATTGCAGCAATCAATCTGCATGGCTGGGACCGAAGTGGTGTTGGCGATTTGACGGCCTTAATAAGCTGGGAGCGTTATTTCCCCCAATCGCGTCAATTCCTAAAAAATGTCTTTTTAAATGCGCGTGTTGGCTTTATTTTCCCCACTGGAAAACCGTCTGACGAAAATAGTTTTTTTGCGCCAGCACTCGGCAATGATGCCAATTTTGGAATTTTAGGTGGTTTTAACCTTGAGCTACAGTACAGTAAAAATGCTCATCTTGGATTCGATATCGAACTTGCAAATTTGTGGGGCATACACCGGTCAAAACGTATCAAAACTGATCTGACTCAAACTGACTTGCTTTTATTGCATAAAGCAGAAGTCTTTGAAGATCCAGGCTTTTTACAGCATTTCACTCTCTATGCTGAAGCGTTCCACCTCTTTGCCAACTTTTCACTGCGCGCAGCGTACCAGTACACAAAACAAGAAGAATCTCGGCTCTATCTTGATTCAAATCACTTTAGTGTCCCCATTGCAAACAGTGCAGAGATTCAGCGGGAATGGACCACGCATAATGCGGTCTTTACGGCATCGTATGATTTCTTTTCAAAAGCAGAAAACAGTGTAAAACCGCACTTTGCACTTTCGTGTAAATATGGATTTAATGGGCAACGAGCAATTGTATTTGATACTATCACTGCGTTGCTTTCAGTTGATTTTTAGTCAGAGGGCTACGACAAGCGCAAGACTTTTTGTGGATCAAACGGACCAGTTGAAATTTCAACCAACAAGCCCTCTTTGCACATATCCTTAAGCCGCGTGCTTGTTGTTCTTGGTGTAACACTCCAGAGAGCCTGTGCTTTTTTAGGATTTATTGTTTTATGTTTTTTCAGATACTCAACGAGAGGTTTCTGCCATATTCGCTCGGTCTTTTTTTTACCTTTACCATGATACAAAGTTACTTTAAAAAATTTACCCAGTTCTTCAATCTTTGGTGCCTGAATCCCTTGCTGAATGCAAACTGAACGCATTCGTTCAAGGCCAGACCCCCATTGTTCAATAAGATCAAGTTCTCTAAAAACACGACCTATAACGCGATTTCGTAACTGAGAAATCCCGGAAAGTGCCGCTTCCATACTCAACCCAAATGGCAGTCCACCTGGATTGGTAACTTCAATTCGGTCTTCAAAAATAGCAACTTGGATCGACGCCCCCTTTATTGAATAATCTGAGTGTACAAGAGCATTGACAATAGCTTCACGAATAACAACAGCAGGATATTGTGGGATATTCTTTCGCCTCTTCGCCCCAATTTCTGCAGCCATTACCGTATGACGTCTAATAAAAGCCAAAATAGGATCAAGTGCCAAAGCAAGAGGAATTACAAGTTCTTGATGATCAAGAATCTGCGTTTTATCCCTACCTAAAAAGCGAGCCAATCGTATACATGCGTCTGGAAAGTAATTAAGGATTTGGCCAGAAAAGAGCAATACTGTTCCATTGGTTGGTTTTTCTTCAGTCTGGTAGGGAATAATCAAGCCTAGCGATCGTGCTGTTTTATCGGTAAATTTTTTAGAAACTTCAGCAAACAGCTTCTTTGCCACATCAAAATCAATCTCTGAAAGCGGGCAGTCAAGATTTGGCTGTTCATCGAAATACTTGTTTTCTTTAAGCCGCTGAATCTGCACTATCGCTTGTTGATCCGCAACTCGATTAGTAGAACCAAGGCGTACAAAAACACCTTCCGACAGGCCTTTTGATTTAACATAATAAGGCCCAATCAGGTGGGGTACAGAAATAATCAAAAGATCTCGGTTTCTCCATGTATGTAACTGAAACGCTGGTATCAACTGCGGACAAATTGAATCGGCAATAGCACTTGCCAAACGTTCCTCATCTTGCAAGATGTTTTCAAGACCAACAACTTCTTTTGTTTTGTCTTTGATACCAACAACGAGCGTGCCCCCTGCAGTATTTGCGAAGGCAACAATCGTTTGAATAATTTTTTGTAACGATGAGGTGTTTTCTTTGAACTCAAGCGTCTTGCCTTCTTCTCGGGCAAGTATTTCTTTTAACATATATTAGTCTCCTGGTTGACCAATCCAAAAACTAACCTAGAAGACAATAAAAATCAAGAATCTTCTAGGTTGATTTCTAGGTAAACCATATTTTCTAAAACCAAAACACACGAAAACCCATGCAAATACTCAAGCATCGAAAAAACTCAAAAAACATCTAACAAAAAATTAAGCTATACTAGGCTACGTTTGTAAAAATTTTCATCGATTTTCATCGATTAAGAACAGGCCAATAGACTATGAAAAAACTCACACTCTTTATCATGCCCGCTCTAAAAACACTTTTTTTTGCGCTTGCCGTAAATAGCACCATTTTATGTTCTGGCGCAGAAAAGTGCCTTGGAGCAGAAACTATCAATAGATTAATTTCTACCAAAAACTTTGGACTCATCGTCGCGCTTTTACAAGACAATAAAATAGATCCACTCACGACTCTTGATGATGAAAAGAACACCCTGATTCACTGGGTTGCAAGCACAAACGATCACGAAAACGCTCTGAAAATTGCACGTACGATTCTTGCAAAGCACGTAAACCTAAATAGTAAGAACCTCAAAGAGAATACGCCTCTGCATTGCGCAGCCGATTGCGATTCAAAGCATGAAATTACCACACTACTTCTTCAAGCAGGCGCTAACCCAAATATTCAAAATACCTACAAAAGAATACCACTGTATAACGCTTTTTATTATGTGTGCCCCAAAAACGCAGCATTATTGCTGCAAAAAGGTGGGGACCTCGATCTTAAAGATAAAGAAAAAAAAACGCCACGTAATTGGATGTATTTGGAACTTTCTCAATACAATAAAGGAGCAACAACCTTCCTTAAAACACTCATTCCATTTAAAGCATTTAATAAAAAAAATGGTAATTTTTATACACCCAAATGGCTCTTTATCCAGTTTTGCGCATACTCAATCTATAAAAAGCCAAAACCAAATATTTATCCAGCTTCAGTTGTAAAAAAAGGCTCCTACCAAGATTCTATCGCTTCAGAAAATCCAGCACTTGCAGGCCTCGGCATGAAATTTATACAATTTTACTTTGGTCCACGGAAAAAAATTATTTTCCCCAATACCGCACCAAAAAACGATGAATATCCTGCTCTCACCAAAGAAGAAGAACTTACCCGCAAAGAGCTTTTTACCAAGACTTTTTATCAACTTGCCGTCGAACGCGACCATCACGGTCTTTCAAACCGAGAGTTCAGGGTTTTTACCAATCTCGAGCAACTCACTAAAACCAATAAACTCCGTGACCTTAAGATTAACTTTTGGAAGTGAAACCATTGAAAATGGTGTTGCTACATGGTGCCATATTGTAGATATGTGTCACTAATGCCCTCCAAATGGAAACCGATGAATAAAAAACAGCGTGAAACATTACAGTTAATTTTTAAGGGCCCTATTCAGTCGAATGTAAAACGGAAAACCATCGAGTCACTATTTCAGCATCTTGGTGCTGAAATAAGCGAAGGGAATGGATCTCGAATCCGTATCATTCTAAATGACGTAAAAGCTGTTTTTCATAGGCCACATCCAAGGAAAGAGATAGACAAAGGGGCTCTCATTTCAGTACGTAGATTTTTAGAAAATGCAGGAATAAAAAATGATGAAATATAAAGGATATGCAGGAGAAGTAACCTACGATGCAGAAGGGCATATCTTCCACGGTGAAGTGCTTGGTTTAAAGGATATTATCACTTTCCAAGGCACAACTGTTGATGAGCTTGAAGAAGCATTTAAAGGCTCTATTGATGACTATCTAAACTGGTGCAAAGAACGAGGCGAAACCCCTGAAAAAGCTTTCTCTGGTAATATTCGCGTTAGACTTTCCTCTGATCTGCATGCAAAGCTTGCTCAAGCTGCCGTAATACAGGGAATAAGTTTAAACTCTTTAATTATCAACAAACTCCAGAAAAACTAAACTCCAAACGCTCTCAATTCACACTTAATTACACATTAAGAGGGAGTGCCTCAACGCTCCTCTCTTTTCTTACACTTCCCAGCCCGCTCTTACAGGGCAAAATAGATCAATCTATCAATATATATTCTTTCAAATAGAATTTTTCTTGCAAAAAGTTTTGATTATAGTATACTGGGGGTAGATAAATAATAATTGCGTATGAAATAAAGCATCTAAAATGCTATAAAAAATGGAGTTTTTTATGGAAAATAGACGAAATAGTATTCTGACTGGTATCTCTACCTTTCTCAGAAGCCTGCGTGGGAAAAAGCGACTTGTTTTGGTAATCCTTTGCGCGGGGTTTTCCCTGGCGCTCTTTGGTGCCGTTTACTCAGCAATAGTTGCTGACGAAAGCACCAATAAGCCACTTCCACGCCATGAGACAGATAAAACGCCTCAAACCACTCGTCAAAATCAACCTTCTCAACCAAATAAAACAGAGCTATCTGCACCAGAACGCATTGTTCGCAACAATCCATTTAAAGATTATGAGTTCCCACGCCAAGCAACCATTGACCCAGAAATTGAAGAATATCGCTCATCAGAAGTCGAGTGCAGAGAATGCAAAGGCCCCATTACCCAATATGCTGAAAAGCAATGGGAAAAAACTCCTGCCAAACGAGAAGATCAAGACTTAATAACACTCCCTAAAGAAGACGCTGCAAAGTCAAAAGACGAAAACACCACTTCACCAGATGATGCACGTCGTAATGCCCTTATGAACATTCCCGATGGATTCGGTTCAAATGGGTATCAATCTAATTCAGTCCCCAGATATAGAGACTCAGAACATGACGGCTATTGTGGCGCCTATTCCTCCCCAAATTATTCCTCACCAAGTCCATCACCAAGAAATAGTCAACCAACAAACAGTTCCCCCTCTCCAGAGACTCGCTATTCAGGCCCGAGCACCACAACGCCAGTTCAAAATGACACAGGGGGATCACACCCTTCTCACTTTGTTCCTTCACAAGGATTAGGAACCTCATTGTCTCACGATCCTGGAAAAGATATGAATGAAAACAAAAAAGCCGCTGCTCAAGAACAACATAAAAACAAAGAAGATGGCAGCGACGCCAAAGGCGTTGAAGAGCCAGCCAATCCTGAAAAAGAAGAATTGATATCGGGCGAAAAACTTAATAACAATCTCGAGGAAAGCAACACTGAAGAAGATTCTGACCAAAACCTTGGTAACACTGTTACAATTCAACAACTAAAAAACTTTGATGATCTAAAATTAACAAAAAACGATCTCGAAAAAATCAAAAATTTACCGCCCGAAGAACAGAGAAAAGCAATTAACAACCTAGAAGAACAAGCGAATACTATAATTATTGAAAAAACAGGTGAGACAGATCTTGAGACAGCACTTCCTAAGCTTTCGCCAGAAGATCAAAACAAATTTACAACTTTTATGAATAACTGCGAGTCTCTTAAAAACAGTATTATCCCCTTTGAACAACCCGGACTTCCAGAATATGTCTATAAATGGACTATGGATTTTATGAAAAAGAATCGTGCTGCAACGGAAATCATTCGAAATATGACGGCTGCCACAGGAACTGCACTTTTCGGTGCTCTTGGTTCAACAATGTTATTTGGCACTCCCTTTTTGCCATTCTTTTTGACAGGCGTAGGCGGAACGCTGGCAGCCTGTTTAGGATGGACTGGCCTCGAATATTTATTTGGTAAAAAGCAGGAAGAAGAGTTCGAAGATGAGGATCTAGAAAAGGTAAAATTCGAAGAGGTTGAAGACAAGGCAGAAGTTGTTGTTCAAACAATTCCTACACAAGGAAAAACCGTAGTACCAACAGCTTTCACCAAAGCTGGCGAGAAGCTGTTCGACGCCGCGTATTGGGTTAAAAGTTGGATCAATTTCTACCTCCCAAAAAAACCAACCGCATAATCTTCTAACAAAGCTGCGCCAAAACCGCAGCTTCAACCTTTGACATCTCCACATACTGCGCATCTGTCTCATGGTCATACCCAACCAAATGGCAAAGCCCATGGACCAAAAGTAGCTGAAGCCGCTCCTCAAAAAAAACATCAAGCTCGCGTGCATCAGCAAGAACCCGTTCTGCTGAAATAATAATATCTCCCAAAACCCGCTCTTCACGCACTTCTGGTTCAAAAAAAACACCCGGGACTATGTCATAAAGCGGAAAAGAGAGAATGTCAGTCGCCTTATCTTTCTGGCGAAACTGCTTATTATAATTTCGAATGGTTTTATTCGTCGTAATCCAGATCCCTACATCCCAGTTTTGATACCCGAGCAGTTTAAGAATCTTTTGGGCGGTGGCTACAACCACCGCCTTTTTTATTGGTATCGTTTTCTGAGAATTCCGCACCGTAATCATGAAAGACAGACCGTCGCACGCCAAACGCTTTCGTGCTCTTCAATAAACGAAGACCCCGCGCTCTGAGTCGCATACACAAGCTCGCGCGCCCCAGAAATCCCTTTAATCGTCGCTTCTTGTGTTTTTAAGAAATCAAGCACTTCTTGAGAAGCAATAATCACACATTCACTTAACTCTGTTTTGAGCGAAAGCTTCTTTTCACTCTTAAGCTTACGAACCCCGTCAACAACGGCTAAAAGTGATTTTACGTTAGTCTCGCTTTTTTCAAAATTAAACACCTTTTGCACGTCAGCAAATTGCGTCACATGGAGCGATTGAGCCTTAAGCCGTTCTTTAAAAAGCTCTTGATAAAGCACTTCTGTAATAAAAGGAATAAATGGGGCAAATAACTGCGTAAGCCGTGCTGTTGCATGGTACAACGTCCACCGTGTTGCAGCTACCTCTTGAGCATCAAAGAACTCTGGTTTATAAAAGCTATATTTAATCAATTCAAGATAATTATCACAAAAATCACCCCAGAAAAACTGCTCAACAACGCCCAGCGCTAAACTAAATTCACGTTGCTCAAAGTAAGCAGTGTACTGTTTATACATGCTAGACAGGCGATGCAACAACCACTCGTTAAGCGCGCCTTTTTGCTCTGGTTCTTGGAGTGGTACATCAATAAAATGCTCCTGTGCAAAACGACAGGCATTCCAAAGCTTGTTGACTAATTTATTACCGATTTTGAGTGTGTTTTCAGAAAACGCAACATCCTGCCCCAACGTTGCAGAAGCTGTCCAATAACGCACAACATCTGCAGGATACTGTGACAAAAGGCGATCCGGTTCAAGTGGATTATTCCCTTTTGATTTTGAAATTTTACTTCCCTCAGGGCTCAAGACATGCCCGGAAATAACCAGAGAATCCCATGGCCGTGTATTGCTGTGCATGAGCGTTTTCACCATCGTGTAGAATGTCCAAGTGCGAATAATATCGTGTGCATGAGGCCGCATTCCCATGGGGATAAAACCATCAACGCGAATACCTTCTTCAAAAACACCGGTGTCTCTATTTTCGTACAATGCTTTGCAAAGATAGGGTGAAAGAGATGAGGTGTTCCAGGTATCCATCACGTCAGTATCAGCAATAAGCTCAACCCCTGCAGGCACTGACCCAGGGAACGGGTCTGTTCGTGGATCGAGCGGTAAATCTTTGGCTTCTGGAAGATAGAGCGCTCCTGTTTTTTTATCGTACCAAACAGGAAACGGAATACCCGCAAAACGCTGCCGCGAAATACACCAATCCCACTGAAGATTTTCAACCCAGTCGATAAACCGAGCTTTCATGAATGCAGGGTGCCACGCAATGGTATCTGCCATCGTAAGAAGTTCCTGTTTAAACGGCAAAATTTTAACAAACCACTGCGACAACATCAAAAACTCAACTTCGCGCTTTGAGCGTTCAAAAACACTCACACTGTGACGAATTGTCTGCTGTTTAATAACCAGATTTTCACGCTTTAAAATTTCAAGCATCTCAAGCCGCGCTTCTGCTACTTTTTTACCAACCAAAGGTCCCGTTAACTCAAGCATACGTCCATCAAGACCTATCGATGGCCGATAAGGCAATTGGTGTTTTTTAAACCATTCAATATCAGTCTTATCACCAAACGTACAACACATTACCAAACCGGAGCCTTTTTCAACCTGAACTTTGTCGTCAGCAAGAATTGGCACTGCCTGTCCAAAGACTGGAACAACGGCATTTTTCCCCGCCAAATGCTTATAACGAGTATCGGTAGGATGATAAAAAAGGGCTACGCAAGAAGGCAAAAGTTCTGGACGCGTCGTACTGATTACCAGCAATTCTCCCGCTTCAGTTTTAAACTGAAGATCTGAAAAAAGAGTCTCTTTTTCAACATCTTCAAGGTCAGCCTGAGAGACCGTTGTTCTAAAAACAGGACAATAAATTGCCGGTTCTTCTTTGCGATAAACCAGCCCTTTTTTCAGAAGTAGTAAAAATGATTCTTGAGAAAGTCGCTGAGTCCAATCGCTCATCGTTGAATAGGTTTTGTTCCAATCAACCGAAAGACCTAATCGTTGCCAAAGTTGCTTAAACTCTTCTTCAGCGTGAGCCACCTCTTCGCGACAAATCGCTACAAAGTCAGAACGGCTCATAGTATATGGAGAAACTTCGCGTCTGAGCTCAACAAACCGTTCAGTCGGTAGGCCATTATCGTCAAAACCAAGCGGATAAAAAACAGGATGTCCACAAAGCCGCATGTAACGAACAACAATATCAGCATGGGTATAAGAAAAAACATGCCCAATATGAAGTTTACCTGAGACTGTAGGTGGGGGGGTGTCAACACTAAAGAGTGGGCCTGATCCCTTTTTAGTTTCAAAGATTTTTTCACGCTCCCAGAGCTCTCGAACCTGCTTTTCGGCTAACGCATGATCGACTACTTTTTCCATAACACTGTCCGTTCCACTTACAAAGATTTTTAGGTGCTTCTCAATAACACCAGTGTACCAAAACAGGTGAAAAAGGTGATCAAAGAAAATAGTTTATAAAAATAACTGACCGGCAGGCGTCAACGAACAAATGCTTATTTTCTTCCTTTTTTTTTTCGAGAAACCTCTTTATGCTGAAACTCTGATTATAAATTTTGTACGTTTTTCTAAGGATTTTCACATGACGTCGCTTTCGTCTTCTGCGCAACGCCCTGCGCATCTTCCAAGTTCAAATCTTGATACCAATGCTCGGGTCATACTCGAAAAGCGATACCTCAAGCAAGATGATGCTGGAAATACATGCGAGCAACCAGAAGATCTCTTCTGGCGTGTTGCTTGGAATGTTGCACAAGCAGAAAAAATACACGGCACTGAACAAGACGTTCAGGCTTATGCAGAGCATTTTTACACACTCATGGCCGACCTTAAATTTCTCCCCAATTCACCCTGCTTACGCGGTGCTGGAAGATCACTTCAACAGCTTTTTGCCTGTTTTGTACTTCCCATCGACGACTCGCTCGATAGCATCTTTGACACACTTAAACATATGGCCATTATTCACAAAACCGGCGGAGGCACTGGCTTTAGCTTTTCACGCCTTCGTGCAAACAATGCGCCTATCAAATCAACAGGCGGCGTGAGCAAGGGCCCCATCTCATTTATGCGAATTTTTGATGCCACCGCATGCGAAGTCACTCAAGGTGGCGTTCGTCTTGGTGCGAATATGGGTATCCTCAAAGTCAATCACCCTGACGTAGAAGCATTTATCGAATGCAAAGCCGATAATAATTCATTCAAGCACTTCAATATTTCAGTTGCGCTTGATGATGTTTTTATGCGCGCCGTTGAAGAAGACAAAGAATATAACCTCATTCACCCAGATACCGGCCTTGTCGCAGGACGCAGAAGCGCACGCGCTATTTTCGACAAAATCGTTTTTAATGCATGGAAAAACGGCGATCCTGGAGTCATTTTCATCGATAGAATAAACGAAAGCGAAAGCAATATGGTCCCGGCGCTTGGCCAAATTGAGTCTACCAATCCATGCGGAGAACAGCCTCTTTTACCCTACGAGTCATGCGTTCTTGGATCAATTAATCTTGCCAAATTTGTTGCCAATAAAGAAATTATCTGGGATGAGCTTGAAAAGACCGTCGAACTCGCCGTCCGCTTCCTTGACGATGTCATCGACATGAACCACTATGTCGTTGATCGCATCGCAGAAATGAGCAAAGGATTGCGGCGTATCGGTTTAGGGGTAATGGGATTTGCCGACATGCTCATCCAACTCGAAATACCCTACAACGGACAAAAAGCCGTCGATACCGCTGAAGCCATCATGAAGTTTGTCAACGACACTGCACGCAAAGCATCAGAGAAATTGGCTGAAGCACGGGGCGCTTTCCCTTATTTTGAAAAAAGTCTCTATTACGAACGAAACGAAAAACCAATTCGCAATGTCGCTCGAACAACCATAGCTCCAACCGGCACCATTAGCACAATCGCCGGCTGTTCTTCCGGAATTGAACCCATCTTTGCACTCATTCACCGCCGTAAATCAATCTGGACCAATGAAGGCGCAAAAGCTGATCTTTTGGTCACCTACAAATATTTTGAAGATGCTCTCAAAAAAGAAGGGCTCTACTCGGAAGAGCTCATGCAAAAAGTTGCCGATGCAGGCTCAGTCCAGGACTTGCCTGAAATACCCGCGCATTTAAAAAGCACTTTTATAACGTCGCATTCTATTCAACCAGAATGGCATATTCAGATTCAGGCCGCATTCCAACGCCACGTGAATAATGCCGTTTCAAAGACAATCAATTTCCCCAACAGTGCAACGCCTGAAGATGTGCGAAAGTCATACGTCATGGCCTATAAGTCTGGATGCAAAGGGACCACGATCTACCGCGACGGCAGCCGCTCACTTCAAGTGCTCACGGTAGGAAGCAAAAAAATAGAAGATAAAAAAGTCGTTCGCGCGGCAATACTTTCCGATATTCCTGAAAATGGGAATCAGTGTCCTGAATGTCAAGGGCAACTCGTCGCAAGCGAAGGCTGTATGAAGTGTATTTCATGTGGGAGTGGAAGATGCTCAATTTAAGACCCCTCAAGCAAGGGCTTGTACAGGTTTATACCGGTGGCGGAAAAGGGAAAACTTCCGCCGCCTTTGGCGCAGCCCTCAGGGCAGCCGGCAATGGACTTTCTGTTGCCTTTGTTCAGTTTCTCAAGCCTGGCTCAGACCAACAACTCTTGTCCCCCATTCCTCACCTAATCTATCGCGCCTTTGGCAAAAGCCACGAAATAGCAGGGTGGTATAAAAAACGCGCAGCCGAAGAGTTGCCACCTCAAGAAGTTGTTGATGGTTGGAATTACGCTCAGACGGTGCTCAAAGACCCTGATTTCGATCTGGTTATTCTAGAAGAACTTAACGTCGTTATGCTCTTTGACTTTTTACCGGTTAATCACGTTATTGATGTCCTCAAACAACGTCCCGTAACGCAAGAAGTTATTATCACGGGTCGCGGAGCTCCCCAGGAACTTATCGACTTTGCCGATCTTGTTACTGAAATGAAAGAGATAAAACACCCTTTTCAAAAAGGTATTCCGGCACGAAAGGGTATCGATTTTTAGCTGTATCAACTCACCTCGCCTTAGCTTTAGCGACGACTGGCAATGTTTTACGCCACGTCCGCTCGCCCTGGCGAATAGAAAAAACTTCGATATTAAAAGAGTCCAATATATCGATCTAGAAGGGAAAAAATACTAAATCCGCTCACCCTGAGCCTGTCGAATGGGTTGAGCGATAAACAACCTTGCAAATACTGAAATAAATTTTCTCCTCAAGAGATTTGCCCTATTTACGTGCCGCTTTACCCATTCGACAAGCTCAGGGCGAGCGGTTGGAGGCATGTCTTGAGCATATCTTGAGAGAGTTAATGAACGAAAAATTCACACCATCCGCTCATACCGAGTGTTTTTTCGCAAGAAAAAATGTATCTCGAAGAGATAGTTCACCCTGAGTGACCCCCCTCGACAAGCTCGGGATAAACTCCGGGGTTGTATCGAAGGGAAGTATACGAGCGACAAAACACACAAACTAAAGGTTTAAATATGAAAACACCAACATCAAATAAAACAGTTCTCGCTCTCGCTATAGCCATAGGCGTCATAGTAGTACGCCTTATCCCCCATCCAGTTAATTGTACGCCCATAGGGGCACTTTCGCTCTTTGCAGGATCAGTTCTTTCACCATTTTGGGCAGCAATCACCTTATTAAGTGCACTCTTTTTGGGAGATTGTTTTTGTGGCTTTCACAGCACTATTCCATTTGTCTACGGAAGTTTTTTGATCGCCCTCTTCTTTGGCAATGCACTCAAAACAAAAACGTCCTATCTCCGTCTTTTATTCGCCTCACTCAGCAGCTCACTTACTTTCTTCTTTATCACTAACTTCGGCTCCTGGCTCACGTCTGGCATGTATTCACACACACTGAATGGGCTTCTAAAAGCTTATCTATATGCAATCCCATTTTATCAAAGCTCCGCAGACCAGGTTGGCAGCCTTTTGGGAGCAACTCTTTTCTCTGATCTCTTCTTTACTATGGCTCTTTTCAGCCTCTTTTTTGGTATTGTTGCGCTCAGAAATGCAACTCCTCAAGAACAAAACTAGATTTTACACAAAAAAACCCACCCCGCCGCTCATCCCGAGTAATCAGCAGAGTTGAGTTTACCCTGAGTGTTTTCATCGAAGATGAAAAAGTATCGAAGGGAGGGAGCGCAGGGGGCTGGGGCAATGCGCTGGACATTTTCTACTAATTTGCTACAATGGAAATTAATTAAATAGATTTCAATAAACAGAAGGAGCATTCTCATGCAAATAAATTTCAAGAAAATAGCACTTGCCAGTGCGTTTATGAGCGTATTGACCCCCTTATTTTGCGCACCCTCTGCAAGAGTATCTCTACCTTTTAACTACGCTCAGCAACAAGAACAAAAAAAGAATCTCTTCGCCTCAACCCTTGCCGCCGCCAAAAAATTTGTTGCCAGCAAAACCAGACTGCAATTGGCTCTTGCTACCGGCTGGCTTGCATTCATGGGGGTTACAGTAGTATCAATGGGCTTGCTTTTGGCAGGTATTTATTATACAAAATCTGATAAAGAGTCTGATCGCCAGTTTGGGAGCAACCTTGCAGAAATCGCCGTATGGCCAATCACCATACCCGAAAACTTGTTCCTGCATCTTTATTACGGTGAGTTCAAAACAGAGGGAACGGAATATAAAAAAGCCACCTATTCTGACTTAAGTAAAGGCATAGATAATCATAATTTTGTTGACGAAAACTTTGAAGTAAAAATCGAAGAACTCTCAAAAAACCCAACTGATTTTAACTTTTCTATAAAAACAAACAAATATGGTAAACAATCTTACTGTTTTACAAGAAAAGGCTCCAATCAGAGCAAAACGGCAGTGAGTCAAGAACAGAAGGACAAAACTAAACTAAACAACGTTAATATCGTTAATACCATATTATACAACAAAAAATACGCAGAAATCACTCCTGACGACACGCTCAGAGCCCTCAAGACGCTTTTAAAAAAACCTAACATCCACACAATCATAGTTAATAAGTCAGGATTCTCGTACTGGAAAAATCGCCACGTCAAAGCTATAATCAGAACGAAACGCGAGTTTTCTAAAGATCCAGGTCGACCAAGCGAACCCTTTAGTATATTTGAAAACTCTCACAGCCCTATCAAAATTGAATTCGCAGATTCAACTCTGAAGCGAATATAATTATAGAAAAATAAGCCAGGTGAGGCTAAAGTGAATCTCCACAGAACTTCTTTAAAGTAACCCTTAAATAAAAAATAATAGAGGTAGTAGCCATGTTTAAAAATAGTTTAAAAATAGTCATGCTTGCCGGCATACTTTCTTTGAGCACCAGTGCTGCCATATGCTCTTTTTCTTCGCACATTAATACCGCAACTTGCCACACTTTATTGCCACAAAAAGCAGACTGGATACGCCACTTGCAATTTTGCCGCACAAACCTCCGCCCCGACCTTTTGGTGCGCAAGCACCCCATTATCACGCTGTGCGTTGGCCTAGGAATTTGTGGTGGAATCTATGCATGTTATTCTGGACTTTTGAGTGGTAAGCATGGTAAAAACGTAGAAGGTAAAAATACCGCTTTATCTTCCTACAAAAAAGGATTTAATACCATGAAGCACTGGCTCTATTTAGCCGCAATTTCCCTGGGATTCGCTTCACAAGAAACTCACCCTGCAGAACAAAAAAAAGAAATAAAGCCGACTATTGTTACTGAGACGAAAACAGATCAAATTTTTAACGATTTCGCTAAGGGCATGGATAAAGTTAACACTCAACCCACAGAACAAATAGAGCAAGTTAACACTCAACCCACAAAACAAATAGAGCAAGTTAACACTCAACCCACAAAACAAGAAGTAAAAACAAATCAGATTATTAAAGAAGAAGAAACCGAGATATCTTTTGTTAAAATAGAAAAACCAAAAACAAAAGAGCAAGAATTTTTAGATAAAAAACAAGAGTTGGGTACAAAAATAGAAACGGCTCTTTTAGACGACAATGCCGCGGAAGTAAAAAAACTTTTAGAAAACAACACCTGGTTTGACCCTTTTACCAAGTATCAACAAGCCCATCTCTTGGCTGTTCCTGGGGAGACGCTCTTTGAAATGGCGCTAAAAAAGAGAAAACCAGCTGTATTAAAATATCTACTTTCTGCTTATGCAGAAAAAAATAGTTTGCAAAAACTTTTCCCCAAAATCTCTTTCGACGATAGCCAAATTTTAGCCATAAACCTTTATGGATACAATGAAAAACTCAACAATCTCATTTACCCTTATTTTCCTAAAGATCCTCAGTCGATTGAACAACAGGCTTGGAACCTATACCAAAAAAGATTAAACTACGATAAAAAAGTTGCCAGACTATACGCCATTGCCGCACAAAACAAAAGCAACCCCGAAGATGTAGAATTTTTTAGCAAGAATCTCGATAAGGACATTTTATCAAAAGCGCTTTCTCAACTGCTACTTTTCAATATACACCCCTACCAAGAAACACTTTTTTATTGCGCAGTAAGAAATAAGAATATAGAGATTGCAAAAATATTACTCAGAACACAAATTGACAATGTCCGAGTTGATCCAAACCAAGCCGTCGCTGTTGATGACAAGGGTTGGACATTACCACTTCCACTCCATTGGGCAATCAAAAATAATGACCTCACTATGTTAAATTTACTTATCACCCATGGTGCAAATCCTGATTTAAAAGAAGTTTTAACATACTCTGGCGATATTGCTGTAATACAATCTCCACGAGAATTTGCAATAACTTTGTATAACGAAGACCCCTTCCCAAAACCTGAAGAACTTAAATCCAAAATTATTAAGCCAGAAGAAATTGAAGAAAAAATAGAAAAAATTGAAAAACCAAAAGTTATCCCTACCGTTCTTACAGAAGAACCGACCAAAAAAGATGAAGAAATTTTATCGTGGGGTCAAAAACTCTATTGGGCAATGGGGAATACATCTAAAGCAGATGAATTTAAGTCCCTCTGGAATGAAAAAATTAACGATAATCTCACTAAGGAACAATTCAAAACAATTGATCAACAATTTAGAAAAGAACTAAATAGCAGCTCGGCAATGTTCCACTACAATATATCACTTTTGTGTGCTGCCGCAGAGTTTCTTGGCCTCACGTATGTGACTCAGCTTCTTAAGCTTGGCGCAGATGCCGGAGAAGTGATCACAGAAGGGAACAACTATATAAATAGGACTCCACTTTATGCAGCTACAGCCTATGCGGCTCCAGATGGACTCAAAGTCGCGCAAATGCTTTTGGAAAACGGTGCAGCACCAACTATTAATAAAAAGATTAGCTGGGATCCCTCAGGCAAAAGAAACTTGACAGCATTACATAACGCTGTGTACGGCGATAAGTTTAAGCTGGTAAAATTACTTGTTGAAAATGGTGCTCGACTCGACCTCGAAGATGAAAATGGAGATACCCCACTTCACTATGCAGCAATATCACTGTATGACGATAATAATGATATTTGCCGTTATCTTTTAGAAAATGGAGCAGATGGTAATGCGCTCAACAAAGAAGGTAAAGCACCATGGCAATTAGCCTCTGCTGGTTATTACCAATCGTTTGATTCCTGGCTTGAGAACCTCTATCCAAATACACAAAAGCGCGAAAAAGCTAAACAAATAAATAAAAAAGCCATGGAAAAATTAAAAAATTAAAATATATCATTCTGTGCGTTGGCCTAGGAATTTGTGGTGGAATCTATGCATGTTATTCTGGACTTTTGAGTGGTGAGCATGGTAAAAACGTAGAAGGTAAAAATACCGCCTTATCTTCCTACAAAAAAGGATTTAATACCATGAAGCACTGGCTCTATCTAGCCGCAATTTCCCTGGGATTCGCTTCACAAGAAACTCACCCTGCAGAACAAAAAAAAGAGTTTCCGGTTTTTGATGAACTTGCCAGAGCATTTCATCAAATAACTCCAATAGAAGAAGAGTCATGGAATACAACAATCCTTCATGCCGCATATAATTTTGAACAGGAACCAGAGACTTTCAAAAAAATTTGGCTAGAGAAAATCAACAAAACAACAACAAAAGAACAATTTCAAAAAATTAACCTACAGTTTAAAAAGGACGTTCTGCCTACTACAGAAGGAGAAACCTCACTTCTTTGCCTCGCTGCTCAATATCTTCCTCTTGTTTTTGTAAAAGAGCTTCTTGATCTTGGCGCAGATGCAAGCGAGGTTATAAAATATGATGCACCTTCTGATTATGTTAATAAAAACACACCTCTTGCTGCAGCTCTCTTAAACACAACGAAGGATAGACTAGAAATAGTAACGGAATTATTAAAATATGGGGCTGCAAAAACTATTAATACTCAACTACTCGAAAACGCTACTGTCTTACATCGATCAATGTCGGTACATATAGATTACGACCCTGAACTAGTAAAACTGTTTGTTGAAAACAAGGCTGATGTCGACGCAAAAACAAGTGATGGTGACACCCCGCTGCACTATGCAGCAAAATTGTCGCCTACCGTAGGTGACGATATATGCCGTTATCTTATAGAAAATGGCGCAGATCCATCAGTAAAAAGCAACTTCAGTGGAACGCCATTCCAATTAGCTGGTTATAAAACACTTCAAGAATGGCGCGAGCATCTCTATCCAGAACTAAAGCAGCATTTTCAGGTTACTAAACACGCAGAAAGATAGCCGCTATTTCATCTCAACAGGAACAGCAAGACCAAAAAACTGCAAAATAAGCGGCGCAATATCAGCAAGTTCAGAAACGTGTTTTAAATCAACGGTTTTTTCTCCGACTACCATCAAGGGGACGGGATTGGCGGTATGGGCCGTTTTAGTCGCTTGAGCGACTTCGTCCCACATCTCTTCTGCATTGCCATGATCTGCCGTAATAAAAAGCGTCCCCTGACGCTCAAGCACAAATGCTTGATAAAGAGCCTGCAACTGAGCATCAAGACATTCTACCGCTTTAACGGCACTTTCAAAATTACCTGTATGTCCCACCATATCCGCATTGGCATAATTGATTAAGAAGAAATCAAACCGATCTTCTTCAAGTGCAGAAAGTACTTTTTTGGTAATTGTTGCTGCCGACATTTCCGGTGCATCAGCATAAGAACGTACCGGTAACGAAGGCACTAACTCTCGACACTCATGAGGTCGAATTACTTCGCGTCCGCCACTAAAAAAATAGGTAACATGCGCATATTTTTCTGTTTCTGCAATAACAAAAACTTCTTTACCTATTGCTTCAAGTTCGTCCAAAAGAGTGTGGGATACTGGCTCTTTTTCAAACAAAACCTCGTTATGAAATTCAGATGAATACCGGGTCATGCTCAAAACCCATGCACAAGAACAGGTTGCGGGGAATACCCCTGGAAAAGCCTTTTTGCGCACTTCTGGCTGGACACCCAAAAGCATGCCGGCAAGTTGCCGCATACGATCCGCCCTAAAATTAAAGAGAATCACCCCGTCAGTTTGACCAATTCTTGTTTCTGGCAACAAAACCTGCGGTACAATATATTCATCAAAAACAGCTGCAGAATATGAGCACTCAAGTATTTCTTGCCAAGGCCGCTCGTATAAACCCTTCGATACACTTTCCTGCGGAAAGCACTCAGGGCGAGCGGCACAGTGTATCGAAATATCAGTATGAACGGCTTGCATCGAGTGAGAAGCTGTCCTGCCTGCCCGCCTTAGCTTTAGCGACGGCTGGGAGCCTGTCGAAGGGGGGTCTGTACGAGCGGATTTCAAATCCCCTTTTAAACACTCAAACGCCAATAGAGTCCGGTCCCAGTTTTCATCACGATCCATGGCATAAAAACGGCCCATAATCGAAGCAATACTCCCACCGCCAAGCCGTGTGCACTCAGCGTTGAGCCGCTCTAAATAAAGCGCTGCAGACTGCGGTGGCGTATCTCGCCCATCAAGAATGGCATGAATAAAAATCTTTTTTATACCCACATGCACCGCTGCTGCAATCAGCGCATAAAGATGCCGCTCATGACTATGCACACCTCCGTCAGACAAAAGCCCAATCAAGTGTAATGTTCCATTATTTTTTTTTAAAAGCTCTAATTTTTCATGCAATAACACGTTCTGTTCAAAGTAATCTGACTCAAGAGCTTCATCAATACGCGACAAAAGCTGTTTAATCCGTCGCCCAGCGCCCATGGTCAAATGCCCTACCTCTGAGTTTCCTGCAAACCCATCGGGGAGCCCGACCGCAGGTCCAGACGCTTGCAATTGCGTCGAAGGATACTTTTTAAGCAAAGAACGATAGCAAGGAGTACGCGCCATTGCTATTGCATTAAAAAATGCGGAGTCTCGCACACCCCATCCATCAAGAATCACAAGGGCAACTGGCTGCTTTTTCACGATCAATCTCCTTACTTCTTCACAAGAGAGCGCAGGTATTCTAGTATAAAAACTACTATTCTTACTGTATCGTAAAAGGAGTTACGTTGTGAATAAAGGACCTCTAAAAGTCGCGCTGTTCTGTTTTTTCTTTTTTATAAATGCACCAATGATGGCAAAAATCAACAATCAGGAAACCGAACAGGCAGCCGAAGCAGATGAGGCCTCAGCTTTTTTTGAAGAGACGCTTCAAGAAAGAGAACAAAAACAGTCCGACAGCCATCAACCGCTCTCTCCACGCAAAGGGAAGCGTTCGAATTTAGAAAAAAAAGCACTCGCCTGGCTTGTTTGGTGTGCCGTCAAAGGTGAAAGTGCGTTACAATCAATTAGAGTTCTTAAAAATAGATTTTTAGCATGGATTTGGCATGAAAAACGAAATGCATGAGTTTGCACTCTTTTGCGAGGCACTCCCTCAGAATTCTACTCAAAAAAAGCAGCTGTCAATAACTGAACCAGAGTTAGTACACCGCATTAAAAACGTACTCCGCCTAAAACCCGAAGAGAGCCTCACGCTCTTTTCTTCAACACATCAGGTTACGGCGCGTATTTTGAGTAGTGAAAAAAAACAGATTATTGTTACATTGGAAGAGATGCGGGAGCTACAACCACTGTCACCAGCGATTCACTGGTTACTTCCGCTCCTTGACCGAGAAGCATATGAGCACTCGCTCGAACAACTTACGGTTATGGGCGCTGCATCAATTACTCCCATTATCACAGAAAAATCACGCCGTAAACCAGCTGCTGATTTTGAACGGACTCATCGACTTTTGGTCGCCGCAGCGGAACAATCAAAACAGTTTGTGATTCCGACCTACAAAACACCGATCACTTTAGCCGAGGCTCTTACACAAACCACCAGTACGCTTCTTCTCTTTTGCCATCCTGATGGAATTCCTGCGCAGAAGGCAATAGAAAAAATTCAGACGCTTAAATCCACCAGCATGACCTGTGTCATGGGGCCTGAAGGTGATTTTACTGCCGAAGAACGGCTTTTGCTCAAAAATGCTCAAGGAGTACCAGTTGCACTGACCAAAACTATCCTGCGGTCTGAGACTGCCCTTACTGTTTTTTTAGGTATCCTGCGATCTTTTATTTTGCACACTGCTTGAGATAACGAGGAAGTACAATACTGACACGCTTGGATTCATCACGCCACTGCTCAAAAGCCTGAGCTCCCATCGCCTCAAGCGAAACTGCCTCTTGCGGCAAAATTTCTACCTCAAGTCCTGCCGCTCTGAGTTGATCAAGTTCGGCTTTAAAAAGACTCACCCCCTGCCCTGCAATCTGCACGGTCAACGGGGCACAGCGCCTCAGAAGTTCTGCCATACCAGCAAACGAAAGAATCCCCGTCTCGAAAACTCCTGTTCGATTTGTACGGATTGCATAAAAAAGCTCTTGGCAAAAGGCATTAAAAATAATGACGGTATAATCAGACTGTTGAGGCGGCAGATCTTTAAAAAAAGCTTCAAATCCATCAATTTCAATAAGCGGAACACCACTTGAAAATGCAAGACCATTCGCATACGCCACAAGCGTACGAATAGTCGTAAACGGTCCGGGCCCTACGTGTACCCCCATAAAAGTAAGGTCGCGAACGGTAAGCGATTCTTTTTTTAAAAGTTCATCAAGCTGCACAAGCAACACCCCACTCATCTCTTTGCTCTCTCCGGACACTCTTTGGCAGAGTTCCCCATGCCGGAACAGACCAAGAGCAAGCGTTTTATACGTGCTCTGAAAAACGACGAAGTCTGACAATAAATTCATTTTCTCTGTTTAATTTTTTGTTGTTGGTTGAAGATGCTAAAAACGTCAAATTCAATTGTCCGTTCTTTCTTTGCAATAATATTACCACAATTGATGCATCTCCACGCCTCAAAATTAAAAAAATGATCAAAAAAAGCCTGGACTACCATCAAACCTTCACATTTTGGACACTTCATTCTACTACTCCCTCTCCCATGAAAAATCCCCCTTTTTTCACTGATGATACTATCGGGGTCCTTTTACTTTTGTCAATGAATGAGCTTATTCATTATCAAAAGTTTTCAGCGAGAATTGTTTAAAGAGAAGATAGGTATCCAAAACAAGCGCCGCTGCCACCGAATGTTCGTGCTGTTTTGCTCCTGCCACACCCCTTTTTTGAGTCTCTCTCTGCAACTGCTCCGCCTGTTTACTACTCAGCCGCTCGTCCCAGAATATAAATTTCATGTTCGGAAATTTTTTTTCCAGCACCTCTTTTTGTTTTTTAATCTGCTCAGTCTGCTTGCTCTCGCGGCCGCCTAGCGTTATCGGATACCCAACAACAACCTCTTCAATCGATTCTTGTTTAAACAGAGCGGTTAATTCTTGGTGAAGCACGTTTGTTTTCACTGTTTTAAAAGGACGCGCGAGTGTTTTGAGTGCATCAGAAATAGCAATCCCTGTCCACACGTCGCCAAGGTCGAGTGCTATAATTTTGGCCATATTTTCTTTTTCATCCGGTATGGTATCTTTGCATAGTTGAGATCCACAGTATATTCTCACACAAGGCAGTTTTTGCAACCATTTCTTACGGGGACATTTTCATGAACATAAGTTTTATCCCAGATTATCTTTGGAGTTGGCCGCTTCCGCTCTTATTTTTGATTGCAGGGGTTGCAAGCTCTTTCGCGTTCAGGTTTGTTCAATTCACCCATTTTTTCACCTCATGGCGCCTTATTCTTTTCCCTTCAAAAACTGTAGAATCTAAAGAGACACTCTCTCCTATTCAAGCGTTTTTAAGCACTCTCAGTGCTGTTATGGGCAATGGAAGTTTGGTTGGAATGGCAACCGCAATGTACGCAGGCGGTCCTGGCGCAGCATTTTGGCTCCTGATTTTTGGTCTTTTTGCTATGCCTGTTCGTTTTACTGAGGTACTCGCAAGTGCTGTATTTACGGTTAAAACAGACCGTGGAGAACGCGGTGGACCGATGATCTATTTAGCCCGAATTCCGGGTGGCTCATGGCTCCCCTACGTCTTCTCTTTTATTTGCCTCTGCTATTGCTTTGTTGCAGCAAGTCTCATGCAAAGTAACTCTATCACTGGCGGGATCACTGAAGTAACAGGAATTCAGAGCTGGATTGTCGCCCTTGTCATCTTCTTCTTTCTTATTTATATCATGTTTGGCGGCGCATCCCGTATCATCTCTTTCTCAGAAACGCTTGCACCAGTAAAAGTGATCCTCTTTGTTCTGGCCACCGGTTCAGTCATCATCTATTTCGCTCCCCAGTTTTTTGTTGCGCTCAAACTCATGATCAAAGGAGCCTTTGCAACCAAAGCATTTATGGGTGGACTCACCGGACATGTTATGTCAAATGCCCTTCGTCTCGGTATTGCCCGCGTTGTTAATGCAAGTGAAACAGGCTTGGGAAGCGCCAGTGTTATGTTTGGAGCAACCGGCGGGAAAAAACCAGCCGAAAGCAGTGTTATGTCGATGGCCCTTGTTTTCACCATTCAGATGGTCTGCTTTTTCATCATGCTCGCTTTCACCATGGCAGGAACCTGGAATAGTGGTAAAACCGCAATGCCGCTCGTCATCGCTACCTATTCAACCGTTTTTGGCACTTTAGGAGCCTGGGTTGCTGTTGCACTCGCCGTTCTTTTTGGGGTTGGCACTCTTGTAGGTTACGCCTTTATTGGACGTGAATGCTGGCTGTTTCTTACCAAAGGTCGCTGGGAATGGGTCTTTCTCGCAATTTATTGCATCATGGCTCCTATTGGCGCGCTGAGCAATGTTGAATTTGTCTGGAACATGGTCGACCTCGTCGTCGCCGGCCTTACTATTTGCAATCTCTATGGCCTTCTTTGGTTGATCCCTTCAATGCGAAAGAATTGGAATGAACTTGAAAAAACTCTGTGACACCCTTCCCGTCGCTTGTCATACGGATTTTGTGCAGAAAGGCGGAACGTTTGTTGCCATCAAAGGCATGAATTCTGACGGCGTTACGTTTATTCCGATGGCCCTTGAAAAAGGGGCTACAACAATCGTTGTCCAGCAAAACACTGTCTTAACGCCAGAAACAGAAGCGCTTATTAAAAAACATGGCGCAACTCTACTGCGTGTTGAAGATACGCGCCTTGCTCTTGCACAACTCAGTGCCATTGCTTTTGGCCATCCGGCGAAAAAACTCAAATTTATTGCTATTACCGGAACCAAAGGAAAAACAACAACCACTTTCTTAGTCGAGCATCTTCTCAAAACTGCTGGGTACAAAACAGCGCTCTTGAGTACGGTAAAAAATCGCATACAGAGAATAGAGTACGCAACAAAGCTCACCACGCAACAACCAGACTATCTCAATGCATTTTTTGACCAATGCGTAAAAGCGGGTGTTGAATGGGTGGTAATGGAAGTTGCCGCACAGGCATTTTCGCTTCATCGGGTCCATGGAATTGTGTTTGATGCGGGAATATTCACCAATTTCAGCCGTGAGCATGGTGAATTCTATCCTTCACAAGATGACTATTTTACCGCAAAAGAACAGCTTTTACACTGTTTAAAACCCGGTGCGCCGCTCGTACTTAATCAAGACGACAACAAGGTCGCTGCACTCGCAGGAAACTATAACCCTTCGCTCTTTTTCACCAGTAGTCATCCCTACACGTGTCCTCAATTGGTCGGACGTTTTAATGCCTACAATATTGCAGCCGCAACAACCTGTGTTAAGGCTCTGGGCGTTGCTGAACCCGCAATTGCCGCAGCGCTTCTCTCTTTCCCTGGTGTTGCAGGCAGATTAGATCGCGTTCAGCTTCCCAATGGCGCTATCGCTTTTATTGATTACGCCCATAACCCTGCTTCGTACCAAGCGGTACTTTCTGAACTTCGGCTTTTAACAGGCAATCTTATTGTTGTGTTTGGCGCAGGTGGAGATCGCGACCCCATCAGAAGACCACTCATGGGAGATATTGCAAGCACCATTGCTGACCGAATTGTTATCACTTCCGACAATCCGCGTTCTGAAGATCCTTCTGCTATTGCTCAGCAGATTTTGGCCGGGATAAAACAAGAAAATGCACACAAAGTCCTCGTAGAACTCGATCGCGAATCTGCAATCCGTAAGGCATATGCGCATTCAAAAGCAGGCTCTATTATTGCGCTTTTGGGCAAAGGACCTGATGAGTATCAGATCGTCAAAGGGGTTACAACACCGTTTAGTGAACGGAGTATTCTTCTTTCCCTTAAAAAATAGGGTCTCACTCCGCTCACACTGAATGTTTTGCCAAAGGCAAAACATGTCGCCGTAGGCGGCACAATGTATCTCGCAGAGATAGTTTACCCTGAGCCTGTCGAAGGGAATGTGTAAGAGCGGCACAATCATAACCATTTTACAACAGAAAGGCTCTCCCATGCAAAAACAAGAAATCAAACAACACGTACACCACGACGAATCCGTTCTCGTCGTACCCCGCACATCTCTATTTCCTCATGGTGCGTGGCAAGGGTTGCAGCGTGTTGACGAAGCGAGCATCACGCAGCTTATTCTTGAAAAAAGAACCTTTCTCCCCCGCAGTATTGCAGAGCATGACCCTGCGTTCAAACAGATTATTCCCTATCTCGTTTTTCGGTATCAAAATCAGTATTTTCTTATGCAGCGAAGAGAAACCGCCAGCGAAGCGCGTCTTAAAAATTGTTTTTCTTTTGGGATTGGTGGGCATATTCGAGCCGAAGATATGCAAACAGCATCTATTGCAGACTGGGCTCAACGAGAATTTCGGGAAGAAATTGAATATGAGGGAACCATCACTCTTTCTCTTTTAGGCGTTCTTAATGATGACTCAAATGAGGTGGGGAAGGTGCATGCTGGATTTGTCTACCTTCTTGAAGGAGATTCGTCCACTATTGCGGTAAAAGAAGAGTTAAAGTGCGGGTCGCTTTATACGCTTGCAGAGTGCGCGGAGCATTATCCCCACATGGAAAGTTGGTCGCAACTTGTCTTCGATTATCTCAAAGCGCTTTAAGAGTTTGTTAAAAACTCTTGTTATTTTTTTTGCGGTGATGTGAGCCTGAGTTCTGATACTGGTTTTTGTATAAAATCTTCGTGATAAAAGGCGCTATTATTTTTTGTCATGTCATAGACCAATGGAGCCCAGGAGGGTTTATTTGACCTGTTGTCTCCATCTCCCATCAGATATGAGACGTGTGGATAATATATTTCGTCAACAGCGACATTATAACGAGGGAGCACGCGCTCAAAATCTTTTTTTGATCCCGTATAACGAACACTCTTACACAGAAAATCAACCACCGCTTGAGCATGTTCTTTTCCCCACATTGGGTAAAAAACAAAGACAGGAATAATATCGGAAATATCAATAGCATGAGAAAAGCTTGTTGAAAATTTAAAATATGCTATATGTTTTAAAAACTCGGGATTTTTCAATAAAACTAAAATATCTTGAAACATAATCTCTGCTTCCTCCAGATCTGCCTGCATCCAGACCTTGTTTTTTGATTTTCCTGCTGTATTGAGTTTCGGCATAACATGGATTTTATAAGAACCGCTTAATACGTCTTTCCCCGTTAGTTGTAACGGATTTTCGACCTCAGGATGATCTTTTTTTACTAGATCTATAAAATATTGATTAAGATCCAGCTTCTTTACGCGGAGGCTCATTAAGTATCGTTCCATATGCTCACAAGCCTTCTGAGAAGCAACTGTTTTTTGATAATCTTTAGGAAGATAAAAACGGTAGTCCCCCATAATTACCCCATAGTAAGAATGTAGAAAATTAGTTTTTACTGTATCCAAAAATATCTGATGAAATAAGGCTTTGCTCTTAGGATTTTTTTTATCAAGAGAATGTAGGACAATTTTTTTAGAACTAAGCCCGGTGAATTGTATCAATTTATCCGAAAATTTGATTATTTTTTCATGATGTTGCATCCACTCATCTCCGTTAGTTTCAGCGGAAATGGTTTGTTCTTCTGTAACAATCTCTTTAAAAAAGTCATGCGCCAGATTCTCAGCTTCTTTCTTAACATTTTCGTCAACAATAAATTCTTTGAGTTCTTTCTCAACAACCTTTTCTTCTTTTTCTTCCGGCTGAACTACTTTTGTCTTCACTGGCTCATTTATTTTATCAAGCACTGTAGCTAATTCTTCCATCTCATGAGGCGTGATAGTAAAAATAGTTGAAAGCCCACAAAAAAGCATAACCTTATTTACCCAAAACTTTGCCGTCATTATCCTTTTTTTGTAGAAGGGCATCTGCTCTTTTTTAATCTCTCCTGTTTTATCACCAGAGCAACTAAAAAGTCCAGAATAATAACCCGTTATCAAAAAAGTTGTCAGTCCAAGTGCTCCAAGCGTCAAAACAGGATGTTTGCGCACAAAACATTCTGATGTATCAAGAGACCATCTAACAAGAGTTGTAAAACTTGATTGAAGAGCCTGAGATTGTTTTGTAACAGAAGAAGACCGTGAACTCACATTTTTAAGATAGTTCATTGAACAAAGCTCTGCGGGTGCAAGACTCAATGCAACAAACATGCCGATTGCGGCTATTTTTATATTATTTTTAAACACTATTACTTCTCCATAATTCTTTGTTGATTTATAAATTGAATTATTTTAAAGTATACACCCGATACGATTTTCGTCAATTGACCAATAGAGTGCTCGCCTCGCCAGCTCAACGGAAGTTTTAGAAAGAAGTTGAATATGATAGAAACTTTCAGCGGCTCAAAGCGCTTTAAGAATCAGTAAACAAAGATATCTGGTTTGTATCGGGTTTTGAAAAGCTGCGGATGCATCTAGATCAATACGTGCTAGATGCTTGGCTGCAAGAAGATCTTCTGTTGCTATTGTTAACCAACGTTCAGTCTCGTGCATAAAGCACCTCTCCCTGTTGCTGGATTTTAAAACAGAGGGAAGAGGGGTGCTCGGCCGAATCAGAAAATTCTTTTTTTGTTAAAACCAAAAGATCCTTGGAAATATTAAGCCCAAAAAGCGCACGGTGCCCAGACATAGACCGTTTAAAACTCTTCTCTTCAGAACTATCAACAATAACCAAAAGATCCAGATCGCTATCTTCACTCGGAGAGCCCCAAGCATACGATCCAAACAGATAAATCTTCAACGGATCATAGGTTTTGACGAGTCTATTCTTAACCTCGTCTATAACTTCTCGTTCAATCACGATTAAACCCCTTTACGCTTTTTCACTCAGACCAATTTAGTGTATCTCAAAAAATAAACAGCGAACAGAAGATACTTCAGGGCACACAGGCAGCGCAACCAATTCGCCCTTTTTTTGGTTTCTAATTAAATTTCAGCCTTCGGGCTTAAGCGAACCACAAAACGCATCTCCATGGAAATTTGGAGCTCTTTTGAAAACCGCGCTATTATTTTTATAATTGAATTTATTTACTTTCGCTTGGTACGCAGCATAGACTAAGAAGTGTAAAGAAATGAGGGGAGCAATACTGAGCTCTTTTTAAAAATGGAGAAGTAGATGAAAAAAGCGTTACTCAAAATATTTGGTTCAATGGCGGTTATCATTGTAAGCCTTGTCTCACTTGCATCGACTATGATTCCTCCTACGGCACCGCTCTTTAGTACTTTTACGATCATTCAAAGAAGGCTAGAAGAACTCAAAAAAGCAGATCCTTCCACCAAACAACAGATAAAAAATGAAATTGACTTGCTCTTGGGTAATGAATTGCAACGAGACCCAAATATTCTGACCGCTATCGGTCCTCATGGGCTTACCCCTGCTCACTACCTGCTTCTGCAATACCTTATGTTCACACGAGGGCTTCACTTTCAGGGCATTGACTTATGGAATGGTCAAAGCGAAACCTACAAGGAGCTATTTGAGTATGCCTTTTCCAAGCTCTTAACACCCAAAGCTGTTGTCGTACAAGAAACAGGGCAAAATGGCCTAGATATGTCTTATCTCAAAAGCAGTGGCATCACAAAAAAACCAATGACTGCAACCGAGTTACGAGACTCATTTATGCTTTCTGGAACAAAACCTGTTCCAACACAAATTGCTCTCCCTCTGGTAAAGGGCTAAAAATTAAACTACCGACCGAGAGGGCGAGTCTAAGAATTATTTTTTAGACTCGCCCTCTCGACTTTTCTTTGCAGGTAATGGAGGTAATGGAGGTAATGGAGGTTATGGAGGTTATGCGGGAATTACTGCAGTCTTAAACGCTGCAAATACCTGGTCCATTGGCTGTGCCGCCGAAATTTCGGTTATTTCAACACCCTGCGATTTGAAGAAAGCGAGTATCTCCGCCTCAGTTTTCATATAATCAGTGTACCGCTTTCTCACGACTTCTTCTGTGTCATCTTTGCGTTTAATCAGCTTGCCACCGCACACATCGCAAATTCCTGCAACTTTTGGCGGCAGCGATTTGAGTGAGTAGACCTTTTGGCAGACTTTATTGCTGCAAACAACGCGGTAAGCAATGCGATCAACAACTTCTTTTTCAGAGACCGTAAAGCGAACAACGCGTAGATGATAAGCCGCATTCTTTGGGTCCTTAAGCATAGCAATCAATGCTTGCGCTTGGCCAATCGTACGGGGATACCCATCGAGAATAATCGGTTGTGTACCAGTTGCCTGTTGTATCAGCCAATCCTGCACCATGTCATTGATGAGGGTATCGGGAACAAGTTCCCCTTTTTCCATAATTGGTTTTGCTTTTTTGCCAAGATCAGTCTCTTGACCTACATTCTGCCGCAACACATCGCCGGTCGAAACAGTAATAAACCCAAGAATATCTTTAGCTTTATTTGCAACAGTACCCTTTCCGCACGCAGCGGGACCTGCCAAAACAACCAGCTCTCGCTGAGCACTCTTATTTTCATTTTTTGGCGCATCAGCCACTTTTTTAGAAGAACAGCCACTCAAGAAGGCAATAACTACCAAACTCAAGGCGCTTCTTTTTAACATAACAACACTGTCCATAAAACCCTTTCTCGTTTTACCCGTAGCTTGAAAAATCGAATAACACAATCCTGTTATTTCAGTTTAACAGACTTTTTTACATATCCCTAGACTGCGCAAGACATGCACGGCCTTGCAAAACAATAAAATTCTATTAGAATGAGAATGTTGAAAAAAGTTGTTTATTCAAAACAAAATAGAGGTTATATAAACATGTTTAAAAAGATTTTCACACTTTTGGTCATCGGAACAGGGCTCTGCTCTTTCCAACCAAGCCAAGCAGAAATGACAGTACGGTCAAATCTTCTCTATAAAGTAGCGTTTCCGGCTATAAACAGCCGCATTGGAACGTGCATCGATATTGCTACCTCATTTACGCCATTCTTGGCACTCAATAGAAACAAAAACATGAGTACTCTTGAGAAGGTTTGTAGTTGCACTATTTTAGGTGCAATTCCTGTGTTTTTAAAGTTTCTTCCAAGCCTCCCTCTACTAAAAGAAAAGCTAGGGAGACAAGGAAAATTAAAACTACTCGGCTCATTCAACGCCGCTTATGCAGGTATAGATTTAGCCACCATCTTACTACTTAATGATCAAAAAATATCGCGTCCTATATTCTGGTCTTTATTCGCTTCTGCAGGATGGAACGCCGTATCTGCAGGACTTCGCTTTTACCGAGCCGCACATATTAGAAACAAAGATAAAGAAGATAAGAAAATCGAAAAAGCAAATAAACTGAAAGTCGAAAACAAAAAAGAAGACGAAGAATCGAAAACTCCAAAACAACCTGTAACGCCACAAATCGCAATTTTGATTGATCCTAAAACGCAAGAAGTAAGCGAAGAAAAAAAGAAGATTTTGGACAAATTTCATGAAATATTAAGAGAATTAGAAAGCAATATTTCATACACCGCTAGAAACACACTCGATGGTAATCTTTGCGCTAAAGACGGCGTAGAAAAAGCATGCGCAGATTTGTGCACAGATTTAAACAAATTCTTTGTTTTCTTTGATGAAAAACCATCTATAAAAAGCCTTACTGATGAAGACGCAATCAATAAAATTGATTATGAATTGTTCGAAAAATGGGCAGAGAATAAAGACATCGAGACGCTTAAGACAAAACTTCAGGAGCTCATAGAACTGGCTGTAAAAACGGGGCTAGAACGCGGAATTATTGCCTCAATTTGATTCGGGCTGCATTCGAGTTACTAACAAAGCCATCTGCTCATAAAAAGCCGGTATTTTGGTGCTCAAAATATCAGCAAATTCTTCTTGGTACATATGAGATGTAATGTTCCGCGCATCAATCATTTCAAAAAAAATCTTTGCCTCGTTTTCGTTTAATAATCCTAAAGCAAATGCTTCTTTAAAAACAGGCTTTGGCGCTGGCAGAGGATTCGCCCCATATACTTCTTGCATATAAGTTCTTAGGACTTTCCATAAAAGATCGGTACTGTACTCAAATCGCTGAATTAATGAATCACGATACTGACGATAAAGCTTTTCATCATATGATTCACTCTTTTTTTTATCTGCCACCGACTCTTGTAAAGTCGAAAGCGCTTTTTGCAAAACAACTATTTTTTGAACTAACTTCTCCATACAATTCCCTCTTTTACGATTGTCTCCTGAAACGCTTTGGGGAGATCATAAAAATCAGACAGATCAATTTTCATCGGCACATTCAACTCTTCTTCAAGTTCTAACCGCAAAAGAGCGAGACTCCCATCAGTAATTCGAGCGCCTGCATCAATCGTAAGATCAATATCAGAACCAGGACGTGCATGCCCCGTTGCCCGAGATCCAAAAAGAATCACTTTCCCTTCGGGCACAAAAGACTTAATCATTTCAAGAATCATTTTTTTATACTCTGGAGCAACTTGCTCTTTTCTCTCAACAATAATCACACTGATACCCTTTTTACGGATTCTGTCGCAGGCCAAAAAGCGACGCCCGGATCGCATCACGATTCCGTCGATTAAAAAGCACATCCCGTGAAGAATCAAATCGACGCCACTCCGAAAGCATCTTTTCTGCCCACCGCGAAAGAAGTTCATACACTTCCTCTGCATGCTCACAATAATCAATTTCTGTTTCCGCCTCAAATACCCGCGCCTTTTTTATAAAGTTCGTTTTTGGTTTTTTTGCCATTGGATAATCAAGGCACTGAGAAAAAGCAACCCAACATTGTTTGTCGTTGGATTTTAGATTAATAAGCGCATGGGTACAAATAGGATGCTGCTCAAGCGATGCTAGAATTTGAGGAGTGAGCGTCACCAAAGGAAGCGGGTCCATCCAACAAAAAAGCGGGTTTGCTCTTCCACAAAGCCACATATTGGTATGACAAACACAACACTCATCACCCTCTACCGATAAACGAACATCACAACGTGTACAACCAGGGTGTTTTTCCATAATTTTTTTTAAATTAGTAACATCACTCATCCGAATATAACTCTGATGCGCAGCCGTAGAAAAAAAGTCCCGCCGCTGCACACTATCTCCCCATGAATACCCTAACGCTATATGCCTAAAGAGCGGTGAAGAAATATAGGGAGCCGTCTCAACCTGCATAGGCGTTCCATACATAAACAGAGAATCTATTTCCAGCCGTTTTTGCTGTTCAAGCTCTCCTTGTGCCACGTAAAGAGCAACATTACCTCCATGGCTATGCGCAACAATACGAATTACCGGAATTACTTTATACATTTTTTTTATACGGTCTCGATAGTCAACCAGTGCTTCATACAACTGAACGCCAGCGTCACGCCGCGCACGATTACTCAAAAGCCCCGTCCACCCAAAAAGCGCATACTCTTGCACATCACATGTTTTCTCAAAAAGACGCGACATCTCATCATAGGCAGGAATTAAATAGGTTGACGCAAGAAGCGGGTCACCTTTGCAGGTATTCAGTATATAAAAACCCTCTTCTCCAAGAAGCTGATCAAATCCCATCGCAGGATGACTCCGATAACGCCGTAAAGCACGAACGCTAAAAGTATCTTCATCTGCACGGTCATGGTATCCCACAAAAGGATTAAATAGATTAAAAGAAGAGCCGACGGTCCCATGAATGAATACCGTCAGCCCAACACTTTTCTTAGTAGGTCCGGGGAGGATAAAAGCAGGTTTTTCAACGAGTTGCGTCGTTTGTATCATGTGACGCTGCGGCTGAATCTCACCTTTATCCCAAGGAGTTCGAATCAAATACACTAATCCACTCGAAAGTATAACGGCTAATGCACCGAGCACCCACGACTGTCTTTTCATGATTCTTACCCCCCAAACCACTTTTTATTCGTATATTTCAGTATCCGTTAATGACGGACAAAACGTTCTCCACGATCGCTCTGCTCGGAACGGTCACTGCGTTCTGCATGGTCGCCACCGCGACCACCAAACCGTGATCTTCCACCACCAAAGCCACCGAACCGTGATCCACCACGATCTCCACGATCGCCGCCACGTTCGCTCCGTTCACCACGATCGCCACGATCGCTGCGTTCAGAACGTTCAGCATTGTCACGACCGCCAAACCGTGATCTTCCACCAAAGCCTGAGCCGGATGAAGAGAACCGTGATCCACGATCTCCACGATCGCCACCGCGTTCACCGCGATCACTACGACCGCCGCCCATTCTTCCGTTTCCACCACGTGAGAAGCCGCCACGGCGCTCAAATGGTTGAGCTTCAACAACACGACCCAACATCTTTATACCAGAAAGGGAGGTGTTTTTGATTACTTTCAACAAATCAGGAGCCGCTTCGCCTGCCACTTGAACAAACGTCCGTTTCTTTATCATTCGTATTTTAACAATTATATCTTGGCTGATGGAACCATTTTGAATTAAATGATCAAGAACGTCCTTATCAGAAAGACCATCGTCGGTACCTATAAAGAACTCTAATTCTTGAACAGAAGGCATATCCGAAGCTTCAGATCCACGACTAAAATTCGGTTGAGAATCAATCTTGCTATCTTGAAGCATTGGCGCTACAAATTTTTCGTGCACCAAATATGCCATCATTTTGCTCAACTGTTCAGCATCAAACTGACTTACCAATTTCCCAGCCGTCTGTTTGTCTTGCTCACTCATCTCTTTTGTTTTGAGTTCAGTAAGGTAGGCCTCTGCTTTGAGCAAACACCCTTCAAGAATTTTTTCGCGACTTGGAACATCAATTTGTTCAATCTTTAGATTAAACTTACGTTCAATTTGCTTAATTTCACGCACTTGATTACGTCCTAAAAAGGTAATTGCTGTTCCTTCTTTACCAGCACGACCAGTACGACCGGTACGGTGTACATAGCTTTCATAATCATCAGGAAGTGAGAAGTTAACAACATGGGTAAGCCCCTGAATATCAATTCCTCGGCCCGCGACGTCAGTTGCAACAACAATTGAGTAGTCACGTTCTTTAAATTTTCTTACGACAGCATTACGTTGCCCTTGGCTCATGTCACCATGAAGCGCACCGACACTATAACCACGACGAACGAGCTGCTCGGCAACTTCACTCGTTAAGATTTTTGTTTGGCAAAAGATAAAGCCATAAAATTCAGGCGCTGCTTCAATAAAACGACAGGTTGCTTCAATTCTATGAGACATAGGAATAGTGCAATAATATTGTTTTGTGGTTGAAACACCAACATGAGACCGACTCACCGAAACAGAAACAGGATCTTTCATGTGCTGACGCATCAACGTCTGAATACAAGGCTTAACCGTTGCTGAGAAAAGCCAGATTTCACGCTCTTGTGGAGCAAAGTTTAAAATTTCATCAATTTCTTCACGGAAACCCATATCAAGCATAATGTCAGCTTCGTCAAGAACTAACGTCTTAAGACTGCTCAAAACTAATGTCTTACGCTTAAGATGGTCATTAAGACGACCTGGCGTTCCGACAACAATGTGTGTTCCACGACGCAAAGACCGCATCTGATCTTCCATCGAAGCACCACCACAAACAACACAGGTAGAAATACCCATTGATTGTGCAAATGGTTTAATGCTTTCCATAATCTGGAGCGCAAGCTCACGTGTTGGAGCAACAACTAATGATTGTGTAGTTTTGAGATTAGCATCTATCCGATGCAAAAGAGGGAGACCAAATGCAAGCGTTTTCCCGGTTCCCGTTTGAGCTTGACCATGAAAGTCAACGCGATCCTTTTCCAAAAGGGCAGGAATCGCACGTGATTGAATTTCGGTAGCTTCTGTAAAACCCATTCCCGCCAGTACTTGTTGTACTTGAGGTGAAAGGGGAAGGGCATCAAAGTTTTGTTTATTCATAACAAATAACTTCTTTCTAAATTAGTATGATGTAACTGCAGTGATATACGTCTCTCGACTTCCTGCAGTCAGTAATCAAAATAATTCGAAAAAGCCTTTGTTCACCGAATAATACGCCGCAAGGCACAGGAAGTTAAAGAGGCACGGCTATTAGGTTTTATAAAAGCAATAGTTCGTGCATGTACTAGTAGTTTTACATTTTTTTCACACTTTGTCAAAAATAAATAACACACAGGGATAAACAGAGGATTCAGTAAAAATAAGCGCACCTATCACCCCTCCGTAAAAATACAACTAGATAATCGGCTTGCAAAAAAAGATATCTCTGCTATGCTGTAAAAAAATAGAGATTTCAATTTTAAGAACTAAATAATGTAAACAGCTCTATAAATAACAGTATTTGTATCAGGGGGTTTTTTCTCATGTCTATCACTATAAAGCATTTTTTTCTTGCCGCATTGGGCGTCATAAACACATCGTCACTCTGGGGAATGAATGAGTTCAATAATATGGGGACCACTAATAATGGCACCCCAGAAATAGAATCGAAGATTCTTAGTTTTGACATGAAAGCGGCACCTGAAGAATTTAAAAAGTTTAACCTTGACACTCTAAATAATCTAACCAAAAAACAAGATTTTATGTGCCACGAACTCATACAAGAAGCGCTTGAAAAAGACTCAATTGAAGCCATAGAAGAACTCATGGAAGAGAATCCTAAAATTACTCCGTTTACTCGGCTCCCTTTTTATCTAAAAGATATTGACTACCGTTCAGATAGATATAATCTCTTTGAACGTGCCGCTCGCATTGAAGACGGATCGATTTTATCAAAATTACTGACAACGTATGCTGATTCTAGTAAACATTCAGTCGGCGATATTTTCAACAAAGATGAGTTATTTTACCACTTGACTAATATCAAGAACAAAGAAATTTTTAAACAAATAGAACCATTCTGTAAAACACGAGATGAACAAATAACTTTCTCTAACGTGCGTGAAAAACTCGATAAAGATCTTGCAATAGAAACACTCTTTGAACTAGCCCAAAAACAGACCTGTACCAACCAAGAGATCGACAACTTTAAGAAAATTATTAAAAAATACACCGGCATTAAGAACGCAATGGATGGCAATACCGGCAACTCACTTTTATTCGTTGCGATCGAATCTCAAAACTGTGAAATTGCACAAATTCTTCTAAATAGGGGCGTCACACCAGACGATAAAGATCTCAAATTCGCTCAAGAAAACTACCCAAACAAACCAATCACTCTGCTTTTGCAGGGGAAGAATTTGCCATCGGAAGATAAAAATTCTCCAAATCCATCGTCCACCGTGCCCACTGCGCATACTCTGCCAACTACCGAAGAACTGGAAAACAAGTGGTATAAAGACTTGCATCAAAAACCTACAGATTCGCAGTTTTTAGAACTCCCGGCTAAGATAGATGTTCTTGGTTTTAAAGCAGTCAATAAAAAATACATAGACCTCAATAATACATCGCTTATCTGTGACGCAGCCCTAAACTGCAGCGCTAAGAGCGTTCAAGAACTGCTTGAGATCGGCGCAGATGTTAATGAACGAGTTAAAATTAATGGTACGGTAGTAAACACCCCACTATATGCTGCAGTTCTTAATTTTACTGGCACAGATACATGTATGTATAATAAGTGTAGCGCACGAGATTACAGCATTGCTCTAGTAAAACTGCTTATAGAAAAAGGCGCCAAGGCTACTATTAATACACCGGTAGAAAAAGAAATGACAACACCATTAATTGCAGCAATTGCTCGCTACCCACAGTGCTCTTGCCAAAATCTTGAACTTGTCACAATACTTATTAAAAACGGTGCTCATGTCTCATTGCAAGACTCAAATGGCGATAGCCCCTTGCACCACGCAGCAAAAAATTTAAAGGATTCTGTACAAACATTCAGTGAATCCTCAAATCAAGCTATCTGTCGATTTCTTTTATTTTCAGGCGCAAATCTTGAACTCAAAAATAAAAATGGTCTTCAGCCGTATCAAATTGCTGGATGTATTTCAAAAGAAGAATGGATCAAGCAACTTTATCCTGATGAAAATGACATACCCAAATCACTCAAACAAATAACGCTACCAACCGAAGAAGAACAAAAACAAGAATCTACTATTAACGGCAAGTCACCGCTTAACCCTACCCTCTATTTTGGTTTATCAAAAAACCAGCTTATTGGTGCTGGCGCTGTAGTTGTTTCTCTCGGAGCAGTTGCAACATGGTACCTCTACACCCGCATCACGCATCAGCCATTTGTTCCACGCTTCTTGAATTCAATATCATCTCGCACTAAACTATGGTGGAAATGGGCAACAACGCGGTCTCAGCATAGACTCACGACACCAACGCCGTTCCAGTTCTCGTAATTAATGTATTAAATAAGTAGGAGCTAAAAATGATAAATTTGTGCAAAAAAAATATTTCTCTTATTCTCTGCCTCAGTGCATTCTCTCTTGTTGCATTTACAATTGAGGGCATGAATGGAACGGAAGACATCAAACAAGTTTCGCCATCAGAACTGAACACTATGTGGATAAAAAATCTTTCTTCCAAAAAAACTTTCCCTCAAAAATATAAGGTCATGGAATTCTGTCTTAAGAATGGACTCAATCCCAATTCGCTCAGCACCCCCAACACGATATCTTGTAGCTTTACACCTCTCACTTCAGCTTTTGCCTACTTATATGAAGATAGTGGTGATAGTTTGCAAAATCCAGATAACAAAGTAAAAAAATTCACAGAAACTCCGTGCTTTAAAACAGGACAGATTATTCAAGTGCTTGCACTTCTTTTACAAAATGGTGCAAAGCTCAACCTTCCCGACAACTCGGGGCAAACTGCACTGCGTAGAGCGATTAAAAAAGGCGATCAAGAAATTGTCGATTATTTAATTCAATGTAAAGCCTTGGTAAGCGATCAAGATGAGATGTTTGCTTCGGCGAACAAATTACAACTCTTCTCAACACGCTCACTCATTAAAGAGAGCGAACTATTTATCATCTAAAAAACTATAAACCCATTATAAAAATTATAAGATTGGAATGTAAAATGTTAATAAAACGCCTATTTTCTCTCACCGTACTTGCATGTTGTCTTCTTGGCCATCAGAGTCTTTTTTGCGGAGAAACTACTGTAATCGAGAATAAGCGGCTCACGATAAGCGACTACCCCAACGCTTCTGTCAAACATGTCATCTTAAAAAACACAAAGTATCCCGCGAAGACACTCATCAAACTTCTAACGTTCTGTCGACATCTTACAACACTCACTCTTGCCGACGACGCAAATATTACAAACCCAGAAGGGCTTGTGCTTAATAAAAATGACTTACGACCAACTTATTTCGATTCGATCACTGACCTCGTAGTATCTTCACAAAAAATAACGACAGCCACACTCTTAAAATTACTTCCTCGTCTTAGAAAGCTAAAAAGGCTTGATCTTACCGGGTCCACCATCTCACCAGACGACCAGCTTACAATCACACAAGCATGCCCTCAAGGGATCATATTAACTAAGAACGATGGGAATATACAGGTAGTTCCTCAATCCCAAAAGCCTGCGCCTGGAAACAAGAACCCCATCACAATCAACTATAAGAAAAAGAAGACACCACCGCCATCTGCAAAAACACCAGAAACAAAACAAGCCCCTGCGCCCGAAAGACAACAACCCCCTGTAGTAGTCGCACAACAGCCTAACCAACCGACTATTCCGCTCGAAGAAGGGTCTGAAATGCATTTTACTTTTGAATATGGTTATTTACAGCTCGCAAGCTGTGCGGGCAACGAAGATTTAAAAATGGCACTTTCTAAAAATCCAAAAGCCTTGGACATGTCGTTTAATACGAGAATCAAGTTTGATGATAAAACTTTTGAGTGGGCCAGCAGTCCACAACTTATAGAGCTTCATCTTGATTCTACTAATATCACAGCTGTTGTATTGAAGAAGATTCTTAGTGCTTGTCCCAATTTAAAATACTTGAATCTTCCGTATTGTACGAAGATCAATTTTGATGATGAAGCCCTTGATTGGACTCAGTGTCCTCAACTTACAAGTCTTGATCTTGAGTATACTAAAATCACAGTTGCTAAATTGAAGAAGATTCTTAGTGCTTGTCCTGATCTAAAATACTTGAATCTTCTTCATTGTAAAAATCTTGATAAACAAGACCAAAACATGTTTTATAAAGACGCAATAGAGCAACTGAGAAAACAGCTTGCTATAGAAGAGCCTGTCTCCGAAAACATTCCAGAGCTAAAAGCCACTATTAAACCCAGTCCTACCAATCAAGAAAACCAGATCGCAAATCAGCCTGTAACAGAAAAACCCAACTTTCAAAATGTAATATTTGAAGCGGGTAAACCACGTGTCTGTTGGTATAAAAATCCTTGGGTTTGGGCAGGAATTGGTGCTGCAGGACTTGCAGCTGCATGGGGTGTTTACACCTACTTGCACAAGAAGCCGTTTATGCCTGCTGTGTTTACACGCACTATTTTGCAGCTTAAGAGGCGTTTAGCACCACGGTTTTCTGCCGCTCTTACCCATTCGAGACAGCCTAACGGCCTCCTCAGGGTGAGCGGAGAAAGTTGATTTTACCACCACTCTCCCTCGATACATTTTTCTTCGAAAAACACTCGGGATGAGCGGGGTTGGCGCATTTCACTATGAGCGGAAAGAACTTTTACCCTCCAAAGCCCAGCACCCAGGCATACTGATCCTTCGATACATTTTTGCTTACGCAAAAACACTCAGGGTGAGCGGAGGGGTCGAGCAGGCGGGATGAACGGGGTTCAGGAATATGGATCCGACAGGCTCACCACGAGCGGATCGTATCAAAGTATGTAACAACCAGTGAAAAATAATATAATGTGGAGAAAGTAACATGAATAAATTCCGTATAATCGCAGGCTTACTGCTCTGTCTCGCCCCCGCATTGGTTAGTGCTAGTTCCACTGAGCCAAAAGAAGAAATAAAAGAAGTGTCTGCACAAATGTCTGAAAAAGAGGCTCAAAACCGCTTGATTGCCCTTGTCTGGTTGTTGTGCGCTCAAGAAGATAAAACAAAAAAAGCAGCTGCAATCAACGAGGCTCAAAAAATATATCAAGACCTAACAAATGAAAGTCTTAAAAAACAGCTTAAACTCATTGTACAAGCATTTCCAACAAATGCCTTAGAGTTATTAAAGAAATATCTAGCCAATTCCTTTTCTATAAAGCTTTTCGAGGACTCTGATGACTATATCGTTAGTACATCCAGCGTAATTCGTGAACTGCTTGAAGCAGGATGTGATCCAATGATTTTGCTGAACAACTCATACTTTTTTACCAAAGCATATCCATCCGAAGATAGTATTAAAAACAGATCTTACGGAAGTAGTTATTGGGGAGACTCTGAGCCGTCAGATAATAACGTCAAAAGACACTTAGAACTTTTTGCTAAACATCGTCCTATTGTCATACAAGCATTGAGCAATTCAGTCAAAATACTCCTCCCCACCATTATCAAAACTAGTGATGAAAATAAGTTTGTTGAAATTCGAAACCATCTCTCCCGCATAAATTTTACCGAAGAAGAGTGTCAAAACTTTCTAAAAATTCCCACCACTAGTGAAATGATTAAAAGATGGTTGCCTTATGTTATCCCAACACAAGAGAATAAAAAGCAGTGGGAACTTACTGAAAAATGGCGGAATCTTACCGATATCAACAACATAAAGACAACCCGAGAATTCTGGGGTAAAAATAAAGAATCGAAAGGCTTTAATGCCTTATTTGAACAGCTCAAACAGTGCGTAGAAGAGGGGCTTAACCTCAACCAAATCTTAGCTCTTACCTGGGGCGTACTTGAAGAAACACCTTTAACTCTAGCAATACAGAACCAGTACTTAACGGATGAAGATCGACTCGTACTTATACAATACCTTCTCGATAAAGGAGCTCGGCTCGATTATGTTTCCCCTTTTGCAATAAGCTCGCAACTTCATACAGTAGCCTGCGTCTGCTCCAGAGAAATTTTTAAATTTTTGCTCAAAAAAGGCGCTCAATTAGACAAAGACGCAAAGAAAAGAGCTGAACAACGATATGGGAAAGGCTGTTGCGAGAAGATGCTCAAAGAGCCACTTATGAGTGCTACTGAAAAAATCCCTGCAAAGATGCACCTTCTTACACTTCTGCACTATAAACAAAAGCTTGAGTCCGAAAAAACCAAGCCTCAATTCAATTTCGATCCAAACGAACTTAAAAACAATAGCGTACCCAAAAAGCTCGCGCCATTTTACGAAAAAATGACCGAGATTAAAATTGATAACGAACTTAAAGCATGGGTAGAAACGTACCCTGATGCCGCAGAATCAATTTTAAACAACGACCCAAAGTGGGATGGTACGTATTGCCCTTTTCAAGACAAAGGAAACAGTTATAACATCACCATTAAGCATCGAGCTTTGTTCACATGGCTCCTCCAGGCCGGAACAAGCCCCTTTGCACTCTTAAATCACCCTAACCTATGGGAACATCTTACTAACCTTAAATATAACCATACACTCTCAACACTAGCCACGTTGACAGATAAATCCCTTTATACCCATTTACTTAAAGCAATCAAAGAAAACGATCTTGAATTAGCAAAAAAAGCACTTAAGCACTATCCGCATAGGATCTATATCACCAGAACACAGATTAAATTCGCTCTTTTAACCGTAACGAGCTCAACCAACCCCGAGCTTATTAAATTACTTAAAAATGAACCACAAAAACGAAGATTGGAGGCTATTGATGAGGTCTGGCAGAACCTTAAGTATTTTTCAGCAAATGCTAAAAAAAATAACAAAGTTTATATATCTAACAATCCACTCGTCCCTCAGTTTAAAAACGGCTCTTTTGTTCAAGTTGCTCATTGGTGCCTATTAAATGGCCTCGACCCACACACATCAACAAGAACCCGTACAACTCCTTTAGGTGAGATAGTTTGTTGTGGATTAAATTTCGCATTAGGAACCGAACCAACCGAAGACGAAGTCATATCGATAATAGAACTGCTTCTCAAATATAAAATTGACCTTAATGCTAAAGGCCTTGATGGACGGACTGCGCTTGAATGCGCTATTGCTGCAAACAGATATAAAGTCTGTACATTTCTTGTAAAAAATGGTGCACAAATAACCGATAAGGCAAAAATTTTGCTTCAAGAGCATGGTCGCACAGAAGCGTTTGAAAAGATCCAGCCCGTAGGGGTGGGTACACCACGCGGCCATTGGTATAGAAACCCCTGGATTTGGACAGGAATTGCCTGCGGCGCAGGACTTGCAGCTGCATGGGGTGTTTACACCTACATGCATAAAAAGCCGTTTATTCCTGCTGCGTTTACGCGTACAATTTTGCAGCTCAAGAAGCGGTTAGCACCACGGTTTTCTGCCGCTCTTACCCATTCGAGACGGCCTAACGGCCTCCTCAGGGTGAGCGGAGAAAGTTGATTTTACCACCACTCTCCCTCGATACATTTTTCTTCGAAAAACACTCGGGATGAGCGGGGTTGGCGCATTTCACTATGAGCGGAAAGAACTTTTATCCCCCAAGGCCCCACACCCAGGCATACTGATCCCTCGATACATTTTCCTGCGGAAAACACTCAGGGTGAACGGGGTTGGCGCATTTCACTATAAGCGGAAAGAACTTTTACCCTCCAAAGCCCCGCACCCAGGCATACTGATCCCTCGATACATTTTTCTTCGAAAAACACTCGGGATGAGCGGAGGGGGCGAGCAGGCGGGATGAGCGGGGTTCAGGCATATGGATTCGACAGGCTCACCACGAGCGGATCGTATCAAAGTATGAAACAATTTTGAATCACCCCACGCCGTAATTCAGAGCAGACGTGACATTTAAAAAATTTCTGCTATACTTTAATAGATAATAGTTTTTATAATAAAATGTTGCACAAAGTGGTGATTTATGGCGCTTTTCAAACTACATGCTCCGTTTCCTCCTGCAGGCGATCAGGTCAAAGCAATTGACACACTTGTCAAAGCACGACCAGGCCGCTCTACCCTTCTTGGTGTCACCGGGTCGGGGAAGACCTATACCATTGCGCAAGTGATTGCGCAGCAGTCCAAACCGGTACTGATTCTTTCGCCCAATAAAACACTTGCGGCACAGCTTTATGAAGAGTTTTCGCTCTTTTTCCCTGAAAACAAAGTCTGCTATTTTGTCAGTTATTACGATTATTACCAACCGGAATCGTATCTTCCAGCACAAGACATTTATATTCCAAAAGAAACGCGTATCAATAGTGAAATAGAACGCTTACGCGTTGAATCAACGGCTTCAATTATCAATCGGCCCGATACTATTGTCGTTGCCTCAGTTTCGTGCATCTATTCGCTTGGAAACCCAACTGATTACCGAAATCTTGCATTCTCGCTTAAAAAAGGACAACAAATTTCACGCGCTGACCTTTTGCGGCAGCTTATTTTTATTCAATATACCCGTAACGATATGGAACGGAGCGCTGGCACCTTTCAAGTTTCGGGGCCAACTGTTGAAGTCCAACTTCCGTACCAAAAGGAAAAATTACGCATTGAGCTTGAGGGGAACGAGATTGAAGGACTCTATTGGGTCCATAAACAGACCAATGAAGTTCTCTTGGCTCTCGATAATGTACTTATTTTCCCTGCGAAACATTTTGTCACGACTCAAGAACGTAAAGATGCTGCGCTCAAAAGTATAAAAGCAGAGCTTGATGCATACGTCCCTACCGTGCAAAATCCACTTTACCGAGAACGCATTAAAACAAGAATTGAGCACGATCTTGAGTTGATTGAAGAAATTGGATACTGCTCTGGTATTGAAAACTATTCGGTGCACTTTGACGGGCGTGCGTCAGGTGAACCGCCATTCTGCCTTTTCGACTTTTTTGAAGATTTTTTGCTCGTTATTGATGAGTCCCACATTGCAATACCGCAATTACGTGGCATGTATGCCGGCGATGCTGCACGCAAAAAGTCGCTTATCGATTTTGGATTTAGGCTCCCTTCTTCTTACGATAATCGGCCGCTTAAATTTGCAGAAATTGAAAAACATTTTAAAGACGTCATTTTTGTCTCCGCAACACCAAGCCCCTATGAACTTGAATCCAGTTCGGTTGTTGCAGAACAGATTATTCGCCCAACGGGACTTATTGACCCACCTATCGAGCTCCACAAGCGAGAAGGGCAGCTTGCCCATCTTATTGAAGAAATTAGAAAAGCATCGGCACAGAATTTTAGAACACTCGTCACCGTACTCACCAAAAAACAGGCTGAAGAATTGGCACGGTACCTCCAAGAGCAACATCTCAAAGTCTGCTATCTTCACCACGACCTTAAAACACCTCAAAGAACCGAGTTGCTGCACAAATTACGCAATGGTGTTTTTGAGTGTTTAGTCGGCGTTAACCTTTTGCGTGAAGGGCTCGATCTCCCTGAAGTAGCGCTCGTCGCGATTATGGATGCGGATATCGAAAGCTTCTTACGCGACAAACGGTCGCTCATCCAGACCATTGGGCGTGCTGCACGTAACACGGCATCAAAAGTTATTTTTTATGGTGACAGTATCACGGAGTCAATGCAGGCTGCAATTGATGAGACAAATCGTCGACGCACACTCCAGATAGCTTACAATACAGAACATGGCATCACACCACGGTCAGTTTCACGGGATGTTACCAAGAGTATTTCAAAGATGCAAGAAGCCATTGCCGCCGCACAAAAGGGACGTAAAAAACAAAAGGATTCAGCTTCGACAGAGACGGCAGAAGCAGCATTGCACGCGCTTATTACCCGCATCTCGGGCTTAGAAGAACAGATGCAGGCTACAGCAAATGCATTTGATTTTGAAAAGGCTATTGAACTTCGTAAAGAATGGCGAGAATTGCAGACTCAGCTTGCTGAGACGACACGCCCTATAAATAAGTAAATTTAAAGGAAAACCATTATGAAAAATAGATTTATTACGCCACTTACAAGCGGATTAGCACTCACGCTCCTCTGCAGCATCGCCTACACCGCTTTCGGCGCAGAGAATATTCAAGAAAAGTACCAGGATAAAGATCTCAAAACTATCGTTGAAGCCTACTATACAGAGTATCTTAATGATATGGATAAAGAGTGTTCAAAAACCCAAGAAGAGATCGAGAAAGAATGTTTACAAAAACCAGAAGGTGAAAATCTCGATAAAACCGTTCTGAATACACTCGAAAAGCTGATGATCAAAAAATGCGTCACAGGTTTAACAAAAGGATTTGTTCCCAAAAGTGATAAAGAGGAATTCGAAAAACTCTGCCTTCGCGACTATGATAGCAATACAATTTTTAAAACAGGCATGAAACTGTTTGAAGAAATAAACAGTCTCATGCCTGAAAACTGTAACCATTCCCTCAGGCTTCTCCCAAACCCAATCAAACTTCACTCATTAGAGTATGAACTCGGCAGCGCATTTGGCTTCAGCCCCGATGGAACAAAAATTGCGATCAGCACACCTAAAGAGCTTAAAATTTACGATGTTCAAACGGGGACATTGGACAGAGAGGTAAAATTTACATTTCACCCCGAAGGGCATGGTTATCTCATTTTTGGCGACAATAGAATAATAAGTATGTATGGGAAATGGCTAAGAACTTTTAGCTTAAAAAAGCAGGAGGAAAATCTACCACAAATCAAAAAATACAATGCTGATCTGCTCAATATTTCTTACCTTCCAAAAAAAGACACCATCACTACAGTCACCACAAAGGGATCAGTTGAAGTTTGGAATTTGAATACAAACAAGACCACAACAGAAAAACAACTCCAACTACCCGACACAACAGACAGCGATACACCACCACAACTGAGTAGCGATAGAAAACACCTGGTGACGAGCGAAGATAATACACTTTTAATAGGTGATCTCAATAATCCAATACTCAATACCAACAACGGAACTACCTGGAACAAAAAAATCGACCTGCCCAAGAAAATAAATACCCTTGCCTTTAGCCCCGATGGAAAATTCTTAGCCGTAGGTGCAACAGATTCTGTTTATGTCTACAACACAGAAAATTTTGATACCGGATCTAAAATAGATCTCCCTCTTGCGGCATATCCCAAAAGCTTGATTGAATCGTTGGTATTTAGTCCAGATAGCAGGTTTATCAAAATCATGTCCATCAACTTGTCAAAAGAATCCAGCAGATCTCCTGATGAGATAACCAGAACAGACTGTCACTTTATATTTGATCGTTTTACAAAAACACTAACGACCTTGGCGCCCACTACTGGATGTCTCAGCACTGTTTTTAGTAGCGACAATCAGTTTTATGCAGAAGACGGTTTTTGTCTTGATATTTATCAACAGCAAGCACCACTTTCTCTTACCCAATATGCATTGGTCGAAGCACTTGAGATAGATACGCAACACAAAATGGATCTCAACAAAGACGCAAACATCAAAAAACTTTACGACTCGCTCCCCCAGAATATCAAAAAACACTATCCCCTAGAGCAAAAAAAGATGTCACTGACCAATCGAATATTGATTATTGGAGCTGTAGCCATAGCGGCTGGTATAGGACTTTATATTGGCTACAAGGCAGCCCCTTATATTAACACACAGTCACTCAGGCAACTTTTTAACCGATTCTTTAAAAAACAACCCCATCAAATAAAAGATCCGCTAAAAAACATATTCTCTGTGAACAGCAAGACGACATCTTTGCAGAAAATGTTCCATTCGGCGTAAGAAGTAGGATAAAAATAGGGTCGTATCGAGTTGTTTCATACTTCGATACGACCAGCTTCTAAAAAAGCAGAGTTTATCCGATTAAAACGAGACTCTCTTTACCTTTAAATGCAATACCAAGCTTGATAATATTTTTGAGCCCTCGCGCACGCAACTCAGTCTCATAATCTCTCTCTTCAATTTGATTAAGAGCTTTCTGTGAAGCAGTTTCCAATGTCTCTTTTTTCTTCACATCTACTTTTTTAAACTCCAGTATAATGCCCGGTTTTGAAAGATCTTTTGGAATAAGTGAAACATCATACCGCCCCAATCCACTTTCACGGTTTGAGCGGACCTCGTGGCTCCCCTGTAACGCCACAAACATCCCTATCGTTAATGCATGATAAAGACGCTCAGGCTCACGTCCCGTAATATCAAAACTGCTAAGCGCTTCGTAAGAAAAAAGTTCAAACATACGCTTAAATTCAGCAGCATCACCATGAGTCAAACAGGTAAGCATGCGCAGATAGTCCTGACTAATCCCTTTTTCTTTAAACCAAGAAAGCACGGTCGTTTCATAAAGTGATGCTATCTCTTCATTCGGTATCTTGAGATCCGCATACCAAAAACGTCCCTCTTGATGATAATTTTCGAACGTTACATATCCCGTCAACAACAAGAAATTCCAGAGAGCATTTTCATCATGATCAATATCAAGAAGTGTAAGATTCTCATTAATTAACGTATGCAACGACTCCCCATGCATAAGTTTTTCGACATCTTCTTTTATGTACGGCTGACTCTTCTTAAGAATATCGCGCACCAAAAGATTATCACTCGTATTAACCCAATAGGCCTGTATTACCCCTTTATTGCCGGCCAAATTGATAATAGACCAGGGGTTATATACTTTGTAAGAACCACTCTGATAGCCGTTATACCAGCGCCTCACCTCATCAAGCTTGTTTTCTAACTCAAAATAGGCGAGCATCGCTGCAACTTCATCTTCAAGAAAACCAAACTGATTGGCATAACTCTCCTGCACGAGCGTACAGACTCGTAGGTTATTAATACCACTAAAGATGCTTTCTTTAGCAACACGTAAGATGCCGGTCAATACACCAAAATTGAGGGAATTATTACCTTTTAACCCGGCACCCATAAACACACGTATAAAATCAATTATTTCGCTGTAGTAGCCGTTAAGGTAGCCTGCATGGATAGGAGCATCATATTCATCAATAAGAATCATAACTTTGGCTTTATACACATGTTCTAAATAGCGTGAAAGATCAAGCAACGCATGCATATAATCGGCCAAATCTCCTTCACCCATTCTTATTTTTTCAAATTGCTCTCTTTCTGGTGAAGAAAGATTTTCACCAAGCCAACTGTGACGGGCAAATTCACCTGAAATTTGCTTACGCAACAAATGGTAACACTCTGCCCAATTTCTACTTTTAACATCTTTAAAAGTAAGCCAAATTACCGGGTATTGCCCTTGGTGCTTCATGCAATCGGCATATTGTTCAATTTTGAGGCCGTTAAAAAAATGGCGATAGGACGAACCACTCTCCCTCGATACATCCGTGCACCCTGAGTGTTTTCCCGGAGGGAAAATGTATCGAAGGGTCGGGATGAGCGGGTTTTTTTGAGCTTCAGTGTGAGCGGATGTATCAAGGGAAAAGGGTCTGTAAGAACGGTCATCAACTACTTTTTCAAAAAAATAGCGAAGCATAGAAAGGTTCAATGTCTTACCAAAACGCCGTGGGCGGGGAAGAAGTGTTACCTTTGCTCCGGAATCAAGCAGCTCTTTTATCAGCAAACTCTTGTCAGCAAAATAATAATTCTGCTCCACAAGCTCTTTAAAATCATCTATCCCGATAGGAATAAGCTTTTTCTTCTTTTGCTCAGTCATAACACCCTTTATCTCTCTGTAATTTTTCACCTTTTTCTTAGTTTAACATATTTTCTTGCCCACTCTCTCGTAAAAAAATACTTCACTATCACACTCCATCCTCGGTAGACTGTAATAAAGGCAGTAACTCTCATCCATAAAGACTGAGTGCGCTTCGGTGTGCCCTTTATAAAAGCAGGTATTAAACGTTTATGAAAAAAACAGCTCTCTTCTCCGCGTTTCTGATCGTCTCTTTAAGCAGCGCGCAGAACCTACACTCTTACCAAACCATTGACCAGAAACTCGACCACTTTATTAAAAAGTTTGAAGTCGAAAAAAAAAGCTGGCAGGGCGGCGTTATCGCCATTATCCAAAATGGTCACGTCATATACCAATCCGCATTTGGCCACACAAAAGGAAGACGAGGAGCATTAATAACCACCGAAACACTTTTCCCTCTCGCTTCTATTTCAAAATTTCTTTCGGCAGCCGCCGTTATGCTACAAGTAGACCGCGGGTACCTTCAACTCGATGAACCATTTCAGTTTTCTTGCCTCAAATATCCCGTAACACTCAAGAATATTTTGAGCCATACGACCGGCTACCAGTTCCCCGGAAACTGTGAGATTGAAAAAGGTGTAAGCCGCGCTCAACTGCTCAAAATACTCAAACACCAAAAACCTACACGTCGACCCGGCCATGGTTACCGTTATAGCAATACTCTTTTTAGTCTTATTCAAGATATTCTCACCTTCAAAGGTATATCGTTCCAAGAAGCTATCCAAGATCTTGCCTACACACTCAATACACTTGGCATTCAAACCCTACCTCTTCCATCAGACCTTACGGTTGCACACCCACACCTTAAAATAGACCCCTATGGCACTTTTAAAACACTCCCGCTTCCCCGATTCTATCCACAAACCGTCCCCGCAGCCGCCGGCGTCTTTGCCTCTCTTGACGGCATGATCGCTTTCTTTAAATTTTGCTTTGGATACCGCCCTGATCTTATTTCTACAGTAACCGTTAACAAACTCTTCAACCCAATAGCCCAAAATAGAGACATCGAACGATGGAGCAATATCCCCTGGCCTTGCCCTCGAAATAAAATTCAATCAAATTATGGGCTTGGATGTCGTATTCTTACTGCACTCCCCTATCCAAACGAAAAACTCATTTGCCATAGTGGCTATCTTTCAGGAATATCAACCTTTATCGGCTTTATCCCTTCAAAGGATATCGGTATCATTGTCTTGGCCAACCAAAATTCTGGCATAAGCCTCAAGAAGGGTATTGAATTCTGGACAACTGTTATAAAAGAAACTACGCATCCCTATCTTAGAAGACGCCTGCGCACAAAAAAGCATCATTCCCCTCAAAAACGGTGTAGATAATACCCCCGCTTGAAAAAGTCTGATTTTCCGTCACACTTAATACTTGTTTTATAACCATAGTCGCACATGGCCACAATGGGCGCATACTTTTTTGGAGTTTAAGCATGAAAAAAAGCTTAGCGACTCGCATTTTAACAACAAGCTTAGCTATCTTTGCTATGCTCTTTGGCGCAGGTAATCTTATCTTCCCACTGCGCATTGGCGTTCAATCAGGAGGCCACGTTTTTATTGGCTTCTTCGGCTTTGCACTCACCGGTATTTTACTGCCTGTCCTTGGACTCATGGCAATCGTTACCTTCCAGGGCAACTACGAAGCTTTTTTTGGCCGCCTTGGCAAATGGCTTGGTGGAATTTCAATTTTTCTCTCAATGATGATTCTTGGTCCACTCATTGCCATGCCACGGATCATGAGCCTTTCTTATGAAATGCTCAAAGCATTTCTGCCTGGTGTCCCTTTATATGTCTTTACCGCATTCTTTGCTTTCCTCGCCTTTTTGACCACCTACCGCATGAGCCGTCTTCTTGATATTATTGGTAAATACCTCAGTCCCGCAAAAGTAATCAGTATTGTAACGGTCATTGTTGCTGGCCTTGTGACAAGCCATTATGCCGGCACACAGCCCATTGATAAAGGCACCTTTTTTTGGGAATCACTGATTAGAGGATATGGAACACTCGACCTCATTGGCGCTATCTTTTTTGGGTCAATTGTCGTTCGCCTTCTTGCAGAATACTCTGGAAAATCCGAAGCCATTGATATTCAAAAAGCCGTTAAAATTACCGGCACCTCAGGTCTTTTTGCAGGGCTTCTTCTTGGGATCGTTTACCTCGGCATTACGTGCCTTGGCGCCTTCCATGGAAGCGGACTTGCGCACCTTAATGAAGGTGAAATTTTTAGCACCATTGCTTACACTATTTTGGGCAATCTTGGTGCCGCTATTATTGGTCTTGTTGTCTTTCTTGCAGGACTTACCACCATGGTCTCAATCACAGCGGTTGTTGGTGAATATATAACACGAATTTCAAGGCAAAAAGTTTCCTATTCGGTCGCTGTTGGCAGTGTACTAACACTCTGTGCCATAGTTGCAAGTTCTGGTCTCAGTGCATTAATTGCATACACAACACCCTTTATTAATTTTTTCTACCCAACGATCATCACGCTCACCGTCTGTAATATACTCTACAAAGTTTATGGCTTCAGCTGGGTTAAAATTCCAGTCGTATTAACAGCGCTATTTTCTGCATGGTTTATCTTAGTTCCGCTCTTTTGGTAAGCGGTAGAATAAGGAGATTTCTTCCATGAGTTACGACTTCCATTCCATTGAAAAAAAATGGCAAAATAAATGGCAAACAGAGCCGGATGGTCAAACAAAACCAACCGGAAGTGGCAAAAAGTATTATTGTCTCGACATGTTCCCTTATCCGTCAGGAGCTGGGCTCCATGTTGGGCACTGGCGTGGGTATGTGCTTTCTGATGTCTACGCACGCATTAAGTGGATGCAAGGAAACAATGTTTTGCATCCTATGGGTTGGGATGCCTTTGGGCTTCCCGCAGAAGTTTATGCTATCCAAATGGGTGTCCATCCTGCAATAAGTACTGCAAAAAATATCGCCACTTTTAAGCGACAACTTTCTGAAGTCGGCGCGATCTACGACTGGAGTAAAGAGGTAAATACGACTGATCCTGAGTTTTATAAATGGACACAGTGGATCTTTCTCCAGATGTACAAGGCAGGACTTGCTTACGAATCGCAAATGGAGATGAACTGGTGCCCTGTTCTCAAAACAGTTATTGCCAACGAAGAGGTCATTGACGGCAGATGTGAGCGTTCTGGCGCACTGGTTGAAAAAAAACTTGTTCGCCAATGGATGCTTCGCATTACCAAATATGCCGATAAGCTCCTTGAAGGACTCGACCGACTTGAATGGCCCGAAAAAGTCAAAGCCATGCAACGCAATTGGATTGGGAAGAGCGAAGGCGTTGTCCTTGAATTTGATATCGCAAGCACCGCGCCTCAAGCTCCTCAAAAAATAGCGGTGTTCACCACCCGACCAGACACCCTCTTTGGTGTCTCTTTTCTCGTCATGGCGCCCGACCACGATCTCGTTGACACACTCACAACAGAAGCCGAAAAAGGCTCTATTGAAGCCTATCGCCAAACATTCAAAAATGAAGTTGGCGGCGCATGGAATTACGAAAAAAAAGGTGTTTTCACGGGATCATATGCCGTCAATCCGATTAATCATGAACAGATTCCTATCTACCTTGCAAACTTTGTCCTTAAAAACTACGGGACTGGTGTTGTTATGTCTGTGCCCGGCCATGATAAACGGGATTACGAATTTGCACGTCTTTACAACTTACCAATCAAAAAAGTAATTCAAGGCAATGAGATAGAATCTGACGGAGCCTACGAAGGTGATGGTGTTCTTATTAATAGTGGACCGTTTGACGGGCTTCCTGCGTTTTCTGAAGGTAGAAAGCGAATTACTGCTTTTCTAGAAGAACGGAATCGCGCACAAAAACAGACTCGCTATGCGCTTCGTGACTGGATTTTTTCACGACAACGCTATTGGGGAGAACCAATACCCCTCATTCATTGTCCAAAATGTGGAATTGTTCCCGTCCCAGAAGACCAACTCCCCGTTCTTTTGCCAGAAGTCGAAAAATACGAACCAACCGGAACTGCAGAGTCTCCACTTGCAGGAATTGAATGGTGGGTCAACACCAGCTGCCCAACCTGCGGCGCCCCTGCAAAAAGAGAAACAAATACTATGCCTCAATGGGCAGGATCGAGCTGGTATTTTCTCCGTTATCCAAACCCACATCTTACCGACAAGCCATTTGATCAAAAAGACATGAAATATTGGCTGCCTGTTGATCTCTATGTGGGCGGTATTGAACATGCCATTCTGCATCTTCTCTATGCGCGTTTTTATACAAAAGTCTTATATGACCTCGGACATCTTTCTTTTGATGAACCATTCAAGTTTCTTTTTAATCAGGGCATGGTAAACCGTTACTCAGAAAAAACAGGCCTCGTCGAAAAGATGTCAAAATCAAAGGGCAATGTTGTCAATCCCGACGATATTGTCAAAGAGTATGGCTCCGATGTTTTACGTATGTATATTCTCTTTATGGGACCACCAGAACTTGATTGCGAGTGGCAAGACACGGGCATTGATGGCGTACGTAGATTCTTGAATCGCTTTTGGGCGTTCATGGCAGACCCACAACTCATCGTACCTGCAAAAGACGAATCTCTTGAAACAAAGCAACAAGTCCACTGTCTTATTAAGGCGGTACAAGAACGACTCGATCTCTTTAAGCCAAACACCGCACTTTCAGCGTTTATGGAATGGCTTAATGATGCCATTGCACAAAAGCGCACTTTGTCTGCAGAGAATGCAGAACGTATCTTGGCTCTTATTTCTGTAATGGCACCACATATGGCAAGTGAATTGCTTGAACAGCTCTTTAAAAAAACACTGGCAAACTGTGTCTGGCCTACGTACGATCCTACCTTAACCGTTAAAAGCAATGTTGTTGTTACAATTCAAGTAAACGGAAAAATGCGTGGCACCATAACAGTACCCACGGGATCTGACGAAGATGTGGTAAAAGAAAAGGCAAAAAAAGAAATTGCTAAATGGCTTCTCGACCAGACCGTTGTTAAAGTTATTTTGGTACAAAATAAACTTATCAATTTTGTCGTGCGCACATAAACTTTGCAAGCTCTTTAAGATTCTGTTATACCTATCCCCGGATTATTTTTCGGGGATTTTTTTAGGGAACTTAAATGAAGCTAGTAAAATTATTCATACTCTTCGGTCTTGTTTTATCGATACAAAACACCAATTGTGCAGAAACAAGTAAAAAACAAACCTCATCCTCCACTACCTCCATAACCTCCAACCCACTTCTCACAATAACCACCTTAACACAGGGCGCTTTTACGACTACTCAGTCGCCTCAAAAACTAATTAATTTTAACAACGCACTCTCATCCCTCATCAAAAAGAGTGACCTGCATGCATGGGCGCAAGCACTTTTTCATGGCACAGCATTTTCTGCAAGCACTCTTGCAATGGCGTCAATGATTCTTTATGTCGCTTTTTTAACCTGCAAAAAAGATACTCGTTTTTCACAATTGGGCACACTAATTTTTTCTCTCGCCATGCTTCCTTCAGCCTGCTTTCTTGATGAAGAAAATAGCATCTTTGGAGTATTGTGGGCTTCTCTATTTGGCGGCTTAATCGCTTATCAATACACACAAATGCTCAAACACAACAAGAACCTAGCTCAAGACGACGATAGCCATCTTTTATAGTTTCTAGAAAGCTATAGAAAATCAGGCTAAAAGAATGTTTTTACTAACATACTAATTAATTGTCTTGCCAGCAGCTTTTTTCAGAACAGGTTCCTGATCGCTCACCCTGAGCTTGTCGAATGGGTAAAGCGACACATAAACAAGGTTGTCTATCCAAGTAGAAACACCATCTATTCCCGTATTTGTAAGATTACTTACCGCTCAGCCCATTCGACAAGCTCAGGGTGAGCGGATTAATTGAAAACTGTTGTAATATCCTAACCTCTCTGAGAGCCTGTTCTTCAATTTCAGCAATTTCATACTTATTGAGGCGTTCCTCAAGATATGTCTGGAAATGCTGTAATTTCATACTTATTTACCTTTGTTATAAAACAACTAACAGACAACCTCAAAGTAGCCCAAAATACCATCACTTATCATACAAAACACAAGCAATCCGATAATATCCATCAGCGTGGCAAGAAGCGGCCCTGCTGAGTGAGCAGGGTCAATATTAAGACCTTTGAGCGCAAGCGGAATAATACTGCCAAGAAGCATCGAAATCATCACAATAGCTGCAAGTGAAATACTTACGGCGAGAGCACCCCATAAATTTTGATGCCAAAGATAGACCCGCACAAAAGAAAAAACACTCAGAACAATACCCAAAACAAATGACATAGAAAATTCACGCTTAATAAAACGGGTATAGTTTTGAGTATCTATCTCACCTGTAGCAAGACCCTTAATCGCCAATGCAGAAGTCTGACTACTTGTGTTACCGCCTGTACTAATCAACATGGTGGTAAAAAGCATCAAAAAACTCGCAAGCACCGTCTGGTAATGAGTCACAATCGAAGTCGAAATAGACTGTACAAAAAGAAGCAAAATTAAAATCGAACTTCTCTGGCCAAAAAGTTTCCAAAAAGAGGTCTCAAAGTACGACTCTTTAATGGGACTCATAGTCGCCATACGATAAATATCTTCGCTCGATTCTTTCTCAATAATATCGACAAGCTCTTCTGCCGGAATTATTCCCAAAAAAAGACCGTTCGGACCAATAACCGGCGCAATAAAGGTATTATATCGCACCATTTTGAGCGCAACAGCCTCTCGATCTTCATCAGAATGAACGACGAGATCATTTTTTCTCAAAAACGCACTTAATCGATCAGAAGGTAATTTAAGCACTAAATCTTCAAGCAGAATATACCCCTGCAAAATACCATCGCGATCGGTAACAAAAATACGACGATGAAGCTCTTGGTCAGGCTGCAGTCGTCGTATCAATTGAATACTGTTTTCAACGGTAAAATCACTCATCAAGGCAAGCACACTCACATCCATGTGCCGACCAGCAGACTCGGGCTCAAATTGCAACACCGAGACAATCTGCTCGCGGTCTTTCTTCTGGAGAAGTTTGAGATAACGCTCAAGCTCAACATCAGAGAGCTCATCAAAAAATTCGGTCAATTCATCAACCGAAAGCCGCATTAATATAAAATGGAGCTGCTTGTCATCTAAATACGAAAGATAGAGCGCTTTGCGTGAATCTGAAAGCTCTTTAAAAACATCAAGCCGAAGCTCAGACGGAAAAGCCATAAATAAGGCTTTTGCACTCTCATCATCTAATTCAGCAAGAAAATCAGCTATATCGGCAGGATGAAGTACCTCAAGCTCACGCCATAAAACTTTTCCCCGCTCGGTGAGACGCCCTATCACCTCATCAAAATGCTCCGAAATTGTCGAGAACAAATCTTCCCGTTCCATGGTGCACCCCCCTTAATGTCAATGCCACAACCTATTTGACATTCATCTTATTCGCTTTACCCTAAGAAAGAAAATATATAAAAGATAAGAAGTATTGAAAAGCATGACAGACAAATTTTTATTTTATGTTCCCGAAGAATCGCGAGGTATGCGCCTCGATCGATTTTTAGTTTTACAACTCGCTACACTACCAATTCCACCTTCACGCACCACCGTCCAAAAGATGATCGAAGCAGATCTCGTCACTATTAACGGTATAAAAGCAAAAAAACTGGGAGAAGTTGTTGTGGTTGGGTCGTGCATAGAAGTTGCACCTCAAAAAGAATCGATTCGCGCCATTTCACTTGAAGAACATACTGACTTTTTTTCTCAAACACGCGTTTTTGAACATGAACACTTTCTCATTATCAATAAACCAGCGGGCATACTCACACACCCGGTAAACCAAAACAATCCGCAAGTCGCTCTTTCAGATATTTTTATTCACGACTACCCTTCAGCGGCAAGCGTAGGAGAAAGAGAGCGACCTGGAATCGTCCACCGACTCGACAAATATACCTCTGGACTCATTGTTTTGGCAAAAACAACGTACGGATATGAAGCTTTTAAAACTCTTTTCGCCAATCGCGCAATACAAAAAACATATACCACCCTGGTTGAAGGGAATCCGCCTGCAAAGGGCTGTATTGTCAATGCAATTATGCGAGATCCCATTGATCCTTGCCGCATGACCTGCTGCGCAGCAAGCAGTGGCAAACCTGCACGTACCAATTTTGAGGTAGTGACCGCTTTCCAAGACTGCACACTCGTAAAAGCGTTTCCGTTAACCGGAAGAACACATCAGATACGGGTCCATTTTTCCTGCTTTGGATATCCAGTCATGGGCGATACGCTGTATGGGGCTAAAAAACCCTGCGCGCTCAAAAGATATGTGCTCCATGCATCTGAACTTTTGTTTGAATTTGACGGCGTTCCCTATCAATTCACCGCTGACCTGCCCCAAGATTTTAAGGCTTTTTTGGAAACACTCATGCCGCTAAAAGGTGATATATAATGAAACATAATAGAGCAAATCCGCTCACCCTGAGTGTTTTGACGTTAGTCAAAATGTATCTCGAAGAGATAGTTTACCCTGAGTGGCCCGGAGGGTTGTATCGAAGGGAATGGGTAAAGCGGTAATTTGACACAGTAATTCGAAAGATATTAATGACTCCTTTTGATCTCTTATATATTTTTGGCGGTTATGCGATCTTTGCAAGCGCCACAACACTCAACAAACTTATCCTCTTCCATCTATCACCACTGTTCTATGTTGGAATCCGCATGGTCGCATCAGGCGTCCTCATTATTGCGTATCATCTGGTAAAGTCATCACGTATGAAAGTCTGCTATCTCCTCCCCGACATCAAAACACTTTTATTGATTAGCGCTTTTACTACCTTTATTCCCTCGGTTTTAAAAGCCTTTGCGCTTAAAAATCTTATTTCTTCGAAAGCCACCCTTATCGCAAGTCTCGACCCGTTTGTCACCGCTATTTATGCCTATTTTCTCTGGAATGAGCGCATGCGCCCCAAACAATTAATTGGCATGGCAATCAGCTTTATCGGTATCGCTATTCTCATCTGGCCTACAAGCCCATTAGATAATCAATTTGGCTCAATCTGGATCTTCTCTCTTGCTGAAATCTCCGCTTTTGTGTCCATGATTATCGCACGCTACGGTTGGATCCGCGCCCAAACGATTATTAGAAGTGAACGATATACCCCTTCTGAACTCAATGGACTTATTATGCTCATAGGCGGGTCATACGCCTTAATCACCTCTGCATTCACGGGTGAGTTTAATCTCAGCTCAATACCAATGACCTGGAACTTCTGGCTTGTGTTTTTATACTCAGTCACTATCGCAAATATTTTGGGCTACTCAATCTATGGGTCGTTACTCAAAAAATATCCGATCACTCTCACGTCACTGTGCGGTATGTCGATTCCACTTTTTGTACATCTCTATGGGCCACTGGTCCTTGGAGAGCCGCTTTCCGCGCTCTTCTTCGTCTCTCTCGCTTTTGTCGCACTTGGAATTTTTCTATTTGTAAAAAACAAACCCGCAAAAGCGCTGGCCGTTTAGGGCTTTTACGGTTGCATTTTTTTGCAATTTTGTTATATTAAAAACACAATTGGCATCTAAAAAAGTTTTTTAAAATGGAGAAAAAAATGAATCTAAAAAAACTAAGTCTCTTGGGGCTCTTACTCTGCGTTCTTTTACCAACCAACACCTGGACGGTTAAAGAAGATAAAAAAGACTCAAAACAAGAGTCTTTCTGGGACAAGCATGCGATTTCTATTAGGAATAGCATGTATTTTATCGGTGGCGCCTTGTACACAGGAGCGCGTGTTTTTTTCGACCCATCAGAACCAACTCTTAATGGATTTTTAAAATCATCAGGTAAACGTGCACTCGGTGTAGCGGCAGGTTCATTTTTAGGCTCTTATTCCATGTCATCGGCAATTCAGTCTGTTGCAAAATCAGAAGAACTCCTTACCAATAAAGTCCCATCCAAATCTTTTAAAGATTCTCTAGCCAATATGCCTTTTTTCTTTAAGGCAGCTTTTACCAATCCAAACACCTATAAAAATATACTAGCGCATGCAGCATACCGAGAGGCTTTCTTTCACCGTGCGAGCCATCCCGCATCATTTTCTAGTGGTCTTCTCTGGGGAATATTAACTATGTATTATAGTGATCAAGAAAAAATCAACGGCTATTCTCCCTATTCTATGTTTTGCAATGGAAAACTCTTCGGCGCGCTTTTTGGCGTTGGGTTACGCTATCGTCACGAACTCGGCTCTGGATTAAAATTGACCTCGCATTCGTTAAAACAGACCTCACTTTCGTTAGCCGCATTTGTTCGCTCAGCCGTAAAGTATGGTTTAGAAAAATATCGTGCGCGCACAATGGCTGCATAAAAATTCTTTAAGGAAAAAAATGAATCTAAAAAAGCTAAGTTTTTTGGGGTTTTTACTCTGTACCATTCTACCAACCACCACATGGACAATGATAGAAAATGATGGGGAGATAACATATCAAGCTCAAAACGAGAACAAACAAGAATCTTTTTGGAGAAAGTATACCCCTTTTTTTGGTCAATGCTTCTGGTTTGGCGTAGGCGCTTTGTACACGGGAACACGTGTCTTCCTTGACAAATCGGAACCAACTCTTAAAGGGTTTTTAAGCTCATCAAAAGATCGTGTTTTATGGAGATCAATCGGAACAGCATCTGCATTCTTGTTTCACACTGCAATGACTTCTGCATTAAAATCTATAGGACGTCGTGTAGATATCGATCAAGAAACGCGGGATAATTTAAACTCCTTAGACCAATTTTTTCCAATTAAAAGATTCTTATATCTTAATACCTATAAAAATATACTTGCTCATGCCGCGTATCGTGAAGCATTTTTTCACCGCGCAAGCCCTCTGTTCTCTTTTGCCAGTGGATTCTTTTGGGCAGGCATGCTAGAAGCAAGTGGTTCCGCCTTTTTTAACGGAAAACTCTTTGGCTCACTTTTAGGCGTTGGATTACGCTATCGTCACGAACTCGGCCCTAAATTAAAACAGACCTCACAGCCAGTCGCTATATTTGTTCGCTCAGCCGTAAAGTATGGTTTAGATAAATATCGTGCACGCACAATGGCCGCATAGCTTCTACTGATTGGTGTTCATCTACCAATCTTACCCGTTCGATACAGCCGCTCATACTGATTATCCACATCTTCTTGGTAAAAAATTTAAAAAAAGCTCCTCCATCCGTTCATCCCGAGTATTTTCATCCAAAGATGAAAATGTATCGAGGGAGAATGCGGTACGAGTTTTTTGTACGCCCATAAAGATTAGAGGCAAAGTACATATGTTCTTTGTTTTTGAGTGTTTTCAAAATCATTTTACCACCTGTCTCCCTCGATACAACGCTTTGGGTCACTCGGGATGAGCGGTGGGTGATAAACTCAACCCCCTCATGGCGCCTGTCCGCCTTAGATTTAGCGACGACTAAAAGTGTTTTTCGTAGAAAAATGTATCGAAGTATCAGGGTGATCATGGTAAGACAAACTCACCATAAGCAGCAAAAAGACCTGTTCACCGCCGAGCGCTATCCCACCATTCACCAACAGCTTGTTTCTTGTGCTCGTAAATAACCTGTTTCCCACTCGCTTTCACAATCCAAACCGGCAGGCCAAGACTCCGTGTGTCCGCATCAAACGTAAGTGAAAATCCTGCAAACGGATACGCTTTAAGCCCTTCAAAGAACGTAATAACTTTTTCTTTGGTGAAGGGCATTTTTATATTTTTAAGCGCCTCAATCAACAAAGCCCCTGCCATATACCCTTCCAAAGAATTAACATCTTTTACCACACCATACCGATCCATTGCTTCTGAGTAATCTCGCAAAAATTGCGTGTCTTCAGCTTGTGGATCAGGAGTAGTGTACGAAAGCAAGAAGTTAATCCCCCTACTCTTACAATACCGCCTCGTTGCTTCGCTCATCATAAAAGAAATACCAAAGGGAATCCGTCCTATAAAAAAATTAGGGCCCAGCATTTCCAAAAACTCACGCACAGGAGCATGTGCAGAAAAAAAGATACCAACCGCTTCTGCCGATGCCATTTTTAGCTTTTTTACAATATCGGTGTACGATGCTTGCTCACGAGAGTAGGGAATATCAACCCACTTTGTAATACCGCGCTTAACCAGCGCCTTATGCGCAGCCTCTGCAAGAGGAGTCCCGAAAGAATCGTTTTGATACACAAAAGCAAACGAACGAACTTTATACTCTTTGAACACAAAATCAATCAATGCTTCCGCTTCTTCATCATAAGATGCTCTAAAATGAACAATATTTTTCATAAGTCCCGTTCTAAAAATAATTGCGCCCGAACGAGGAAATAAAACAGCCAATTCACCAGATTTTACATGCTCAATATAAGTGTTAAGTTGCTCTGTACCTTGTGGTATTACAAAAAGATCTGTACCATAAACCCTTTTGAGCTTTTCTGCATTTGCAAGGGCAAGCCGAGGAGAATTTTCATCATCCAAAACAATCGGCTTAATAAGGCACCCCTGCACGCCACCTTTATCATTAATTTGTAAAATTGCTCCCTCTAACCCATGCGCAAGAGACATCCCCGCTGCACCAAATCCTCCAAAAAATGCGACTGTTGAACCAATGGCAAAAACAGGCTGATGCTGCACACGTTCAAGGTCTTTTTGTGTCGCACAGCCAATCCCCATACTCAAGTCAAATAACTTTTCTTCGTATGACTTTTGAGTGCGGACCTCCCGTTGATGCAAGGTGAGCGATGACAATCGCCACGACACTCCTGCTAACAAGGTCACAAAAGCATCATACTTAAAATTAATAAAATCTTGGTAGGTTTGCGTTGGGCACGAAATCAGAGACCAATGAGCCGCCCCGTTTGTAAATTTGAGGAAATCAAGACCCGTCGGTGCCTTAAATAACTGCTTTCTCTGCTCTCCCACAATAAAAGCTTGTACATTAACTTCTTTTAAAAGAGCTGGCGGGAGAGAAGAAGCGGTACAATAAACAACCTCATTTGGCCTCCCTTGAATTACAAGAGACACCACAAGCGGCAACGTGTTAAAAAAATCATTAATGCTATCTTTAAGCCCTATGTGATCACTCAAAGGAATGCTCTTCCAATGCGCCCATAATTTGAGCGGATCACTCATTGCAAAAGAACTTTCCCAGACCTTATCCCGCTCCTGATTACCACAAATATAAATCACCTGCTCTGGATTTTTTTTTATCAATAAAGCAATAAGCTCAAGCGTTTGATATGAATAAGCAGAACGATTAATCGCATCACCCAGAAAAATTACAAAGTCATTTTTATTCAAAAGTGTTAACTGTTCGCTTAAAAGTCCAAGCCGCTTCCATTCACGAAGATCACGTAATAAAGAATGTAATGCCCCATGAATATCGCCCAAAAGGAGAGTACGGCTTCCTGGAACAATCTCGAGCCGACGCGCTGTTGCAATAACCCCACTCATCTTTTTTTTCGCTCGCTGAGTCAGCTCTTTTAAAAGAGGCTCAAGTCGAGTAAAATTCCAAAAATCGGTACGCATTCCCAATGCTATTTCAACACTTTTAAAATAGGTTGGTCGATAGCGTTCAAAGAATGAGTTAAATTGTGGATCGAGAAGATATTGATTATTAAAGGGCGGATATTCAGGCACCAAAGCCGCAAAGGTCTCCCACTCACTCAAGGTATCAAAAACAGCCTGAATACTTACGCTAGACAGCAAACAGAGTAAAAAAAGTTTTCTTAGCATGTTTTCACCACTGATCAGTAGGTTTTGTCGGTTTTATTGCTTTTGACTGCAAAGTTTCTTCCGCAATAATCCATTTATCATCTTCCGTTCTAATCCATACCGGCAAGCCAATTGTTCTTGTTAAACGGTCAAAGGTCCCTGCAAAAAAGTTTTTTATGAGCGGCTCTTTCATCGACTCGAGGTATGCCATAAGACGACTTCCCGTAAACGGCGGACCTATTTTTTTAAGCGCTTCAATAAAATACGTTGCCGCAATATATCCCTCAAGCGAATTGCTATCGGGAGTTAAATTCTTTTTACTTAACTCCTCACGATACTCCTTGACCACGTTGTAATTACTTAATCGTGGATCAGGGACAGAAAAAGAGAATGAACAACGAATCCCCGTTGATTCAAGGAAAAGTCTAAAAAGTTTATCCTCCAAAAATGAAACAGCCGCTAAATGTTTTCCTATAAAAAAAGCTGTTCCCACTGCACTTAAGAAGTTTCGTGCCATCGTACTGGACGTAAAGAAGAATCCGATTCCTTCAGGATTTGTTGCAATCAATTTTTCTATCTGATCCTTAAAATCTGTCTGTTCACGATAATAGGAAATATCAGTAATAGCTTTTTCTTTTATCCCTAGCTTTTCGAGTGTTTCATGCGCAACCCGCATAAATTGCAGGCCAAGGCTATCATCTGCATAGATAAGCGCAAATTGCTTTACCTTGAATTCTTTCACCAAGTAGTTCATCAACGCTCGAATCTCATACTGATAAGAGAGACGATGATGTACTAGATTTAAAAGCTCAGGACTTCTAAATTGCTCACCACCTGTAGAAGGGAAAAAAGCATAAACAGTGCCGTCACGAATCAAATTGAGATAGGCATCGAGCGTCGGTGTTCCTTGTGGGCAAACAAGTGTTGATATACCAAATTCCTGTAATAAAAGATCGACATTAGTACGAGCCATGCGTGGAATATACTGGTCATCAAAAATAATTGGCTTGATAAAATAATCGTAAACACCGCCCTTCTCATTTTGTCTCATAAAAGCTGCTTCAATCCCTTGGCGAAGTCCTCGGCCTACGGCACGCACCCCACCAGACAAAGCCATTGTAGAACCAAAAGAGACCACCTTTTTTTTCGTACGCTTTTCATCTTTTTGTAACTTTAAACCAAGCCCTGCGTAATAACGCTCTTCAAGAAATGGCTCTTTTGTACGCGTATCACGAGAGAAAAAGGAAAAGAGGCTGTCTGCAAATAACCCATCAATAGTCAATAAAACAAAATTGTCGTAATTAAAGCCAAAATGATCTCGATAGGTTCGATTTGGACATGATATGAGTGACCATTCAGCAGCGCATCCATTGAACCCTATAAAGGCAAGACCACGCGTAGGCCATAAAACATCTGCACGCCGCTCTCCAACCAAAACCACTGAAGTCTTTGGGTCCCTCAAAACCTCATCTGGTACCGATAACGCAGCGCAGTACATTTTGTCGGATGGCTTTCCCTGATACTCAAGACAAAGCATATCAGGCAATGCATCAAAAAAAGCATTTAATTCATTCTCAAGAGGCAATACTTCATTCATCAAATTTTGAGAAGATCCGGTCATCAACTCCAACGGATAACGCATGACGTTAAAATCTTTCCAATGGCCACTACGCTCCTGGTCCCCCCTCAGATAAATTATCTGCCCTGGATTCTTTTCCATGATTGAAAGAACTAATTTTAATAGATGATACGAATAAGGGGATATAGTGATTACCCCACCCAAAAAAACAAGATAATTTGATTTGCTCGTAAATTTAAACTGCTCGTCAATAAATCCGTCTCTCTTTAACTGTCCTAAATTCCGTAACAATGAACGGAATGAACCATATAAGGGACCACAAAAAGCAATTTTCTCATTTTTAACGGCAAGAGCCTGCGTCCACGGATGCTCTTTTTTTGTTGCTGTAAGCTGCCGCGTTACCGTCTTTAAAAGCGTTTTCAGATACGAAAAATCCCAATCATTACTCCCCAGATGCAACTTATAACCAATCTTTTTAAAAAAAGAGGGCTGCATCGAATCATAAAAAGAGTTAAAAACTGGATCTAGCCAGCTTTTATCATCACCTACGGGAAAATCGGGAAAACGATCTGCTGTCTCCCAAGCAGCTGTAAACGAATTAAAACGCTCACTTGCACTACAAGCAACCACACAAAATAGACCTAAACAAACGGTAAAAAACTTCATAACCGCCCTCTCTTTTTTTAAACAGTAAGGGCAAACGTAAGCACCACCACAAGTTCAAGCACTATTGCTATCACATATTTGACCATTACCGAAAGATAGCCACTAAAAATGTTAGCAAAAAAGATAACACAGCAGGCAATAAGGAACATCAAAAAAATATAATCAGAAGACATAAAATACCCAACAGGCGGAGCCATATTCTCAATGACAAACCGGTAGGCAATTAATGCCGTTATGGCTGTATAAGAAAGAGAGATGACCTGCGTCGCAAATTTTCCCGCCGGATCAAGTGAGAAAGAGAAAAGCGCTATATAAAAAATAAGCAATAACGGAATAAAAATAGAAATAATATGTCGCGATCCAATTCGCTCAAAATCAACCGAAAAAACAACTTTTGGATAGAGTGTTTCTTGTCTTCCGTTATCTCTTGTTTCAAGCTGCTCTTCTGCAAATCCTGTTGCCACTCGCCGATCAATGGGGCGCCATCCAGGGATATTGATATCTGCATTCACAACGAAATTAGAACGGGCAGAGGTGAAATTAACCTCTGCGGGAGATAAGAAGTAATGCACCAATGTAAAATTGAGACGATGTCCATCAAATGGAAAGTCTTGGTAGTTAAATGACATGGTAAAACGCAAACGCATATCATAACGAACAAAAAGTGTGTTACCCGACACGCGAACATAGGGCTCCGTCTTTCCTAGAATTTCAGCTCGCTCAAAAGCAAAATTACCAACTCGCTCAACTGAGATGAGACGAGGGTCAAAAAGAAACCAGACCGTTGCATCAACCAAAAAAGTACCACGAATAGCATCAAATTGAGGAATATCACGGATAAACATACCAACAGTCACATCCGCAGGCGTTCCTCCAAAATCCGCCAATTTCTGAGGTGTCATTGTCTGAACCGGAGTATATTGATCTCGGATTTTTACCTCATTCCCTGCACGATAAAACAAGAATAGTATGATTGTTGTCATTATTATAATACCAACGAGCAAAAAACGTGGTGACACATACGACTGATTCTCGCTACTTTGAACGCCGCCATCCATAAATATTTCCCCTTTTTTTAGTCTCAATCACCTCAATTTACCCACTCTTTATACCACTAGCCTAGCGCTAGAATCTATAAAAAAGCGAGAGTTGAAAGCGTAGATTATCAACATGGCAAATCTGGTTAACAGCACCGCAATCGTCAAGATCCCCATACCAAGCACGGCTCCAGTCAACTTCAGCACCAATATCGAGCACCCCTTTATGGACCCATAGTCGCGGTGCACATTTTACAAACGTTCCAATATCGACCGCATCGCCATAGGTTATTAATGTATTGGTTGTGGCATCACGATACAAAGGCTTTCCCGCACCCAAATTCCGTGCAAATCCCACTAAACAGCCAGGCATACAATCATTTTCTGGAAAAACGTCAACATCAAACCAGCAGGAGATAGAACGAAGCGGAGTAAATGTTTGGCATTTTGTGTCTACATTATAAGATTCAACCGCATAACCACTGATGTAGCCAAGCTCATGTCCATCTTGTAAAAAAGTCACTTTCCCTCGCAAAACAAGACAGTCAGATTTAAGTTGCCCATACATTGCTGCATGCGCTTCCATAAATGCTGTACCTCGTTGGTCGTAATACACTCCATCAGCGTCTGGTGATACTGTTTTTAAAAGGGGGCGAAGTCTTTGTTCTTCAAGGCACAGACCAATAAAACAGTCTTTATTGATATAGTGCCGCCACTGCAGATGCACAATCGGCACTAATGCGTTCCGCAACGCCTGCGCTGAAGACCCATTGGGCGTCTGAAAACGAGTTATGCGCCCATGACTCCCAATTGCCACCGTTAGACGATCTGCCGGGTCAGCCCACTGTGAATTAAGATCTTGCACCAAGCGAATTTGTGGACAGAAAGTCCAGGTATCCAGAGGACCAGACTTTGCATACGCAACCGTATTGGGCCCGCAATCATCAATTGCAAGCGGATAAAAGGTCTGCCCAATAAGAAGGTCTGTTTTTGGCCAATCAAAAAGAATATATGACTCCCGCAGCCGAAAAAGATTGATTGTCTGATCATCAACACCCCTAAAGTCTGCAGCTACAACTGCATATGTTTTATCAGTACAAAAGATCGGCTCACCCTCTATGCGAAATTTAGCACGTGCATTAATAGGAAAAATAGAATATGACGCCTGATGATTAACGTCACGCCAAGGCTCTCCTTTATCATTACAGCAAGCAGCGCAATCCCATTTTTTGGGATATAAAAACTCATGACCTTCACGTTTTGATACCGTTTGGCGTGTATCAAAACAATTATCAATACAGACAAAACCTGCCGTACTGATCACCGGTTTTTCCTTACCAATTAACGATAACCCTAGACTTCCGAGAAGAAAAAGCAGGGAGATGCGCTTTATGAAAACCTGACTCATTATACATCCTTTGAAAACTACTCTTTTTGTAAAACCACAAAAGGTTGTATACTAAGCTTTTGTGGTGTAGGCAATCCATAACTTGCAGGTAGCACTCTATGAAATCGATGCAGATTCGTCAAAAGTTCTTCAATTTTTATATCAGACACAATCATTCAAAAGTCCCCAGTTCATCGCTTATTCCGGCCAACGACCCCACGCTTCTCTTTGCCAATGCGGGCATGAACCAATTCAAAGATATTTTTTTAGGTAAAGAAAAACGCAATTATACTCGTGCAGTGACCATTCAGAAGTGTATGCGAGCGGGCGGGAAGCATAATGATCTCGACAATGTCGGAAGAACTTCTCGGCACCTTACTTTTTTTGAAATGCTGGGAAACTTCTCATTTGGGGATTACTTTAAAGAGGATGCAATTCGCTTTGCATGGGATTTTCTTACCCGCGAATTAGAGCTTCCTGCAGAAAAGCTCTACATCAGCGTCTATGAAGCAGATGATGAAGCTTATCAGATTTGGCACAAACATATTGGACTTCCTACAGACCATATCATTCGACTCGGTCGTCGTGATAACTTCTGGCAGATGGGTGACACAGGACCATGTGGACCATGCTCAGAGATCTATTTTGACCGTGGTGCAAAAAATGAGGCTGAACAAAGCCTTAAACCTGGTGATGAATGTGAACGCTTTTTAGAAATCTGGAATCTCGTCTTTATGCAGTTCGATCGGCAAGCAGACGGAAGAGAGCTTCCTTTAGAATCAAAAGGCATTGACACAGGTATGGGTCTCGAACGACTCTGCACCGTACTTCAGTCTACCGATTCTGTCTTTGAAACCGACATTTTTGCGGGGATACTACGTCACCTTGAAAAGCTTTCGGGTAAACAGTACGCCACCGCTCAAAATAAAATCAAAACCGCATTTCGCGTACTTGCAGATCATATACGGTCAACAAGCCTCGCAATCGCAGATGGTGGCATGCCCTCAAATGAAGGTCGTGGCTACGTCCTACGTAAAATCATCCGTCGCGCAGCCCTTTTTTCACAAAAACTGGGTAATGTCATGTTCTTTGCTCAACTTGCACCAGTATTTATTGATGAAATGGGACAAATATACCCTGAGTTACAGGCTAATCGTCAACTTATTATCAGCACACTCACGAGCGAAATCGAAAAGTTTATGAACAATCTTGTTCAAGGACAGGCTATTGTTGAAAAATATCTTCAAGATAATCTCGAAACAAAGCGTATTTCTGGAGAGCAAGCTTTTAAACTTTATGATACTTTTGGCTTTCCCCTCGAACTCACCGTACTCATTGCATCTGAAAAAGGATACTCTGTTGACGAAGGCGGGTTTGAGCAAGCTATGAACGAACAACGAGAACAGTCAGGGAAGAAACAGGAAGAAACCGAGAAAATCAATCTCGATCCGTCACTAACAACAGAATTTGTCGGCTATGAAACAACCTCTCTACACACAACACTTTCTGCTATCATTATTGATGGGCAACCAGTAATGCAGGTTAATCGTGGAACGGCTTGTCTTGTCGTAACAAAACAGAGCCCTTTTTACACTGAAGGGGGCGGTCAGGTTTCTGACACAGGTATTTTAACAACAGTACACGAAACTTCATCACTTATCCGATCAGTAAAAAGAGTCAATAAAGCATTTGTTCTTGAACTTGATGCTCCAGAAAAAATGGTTGTTGGAGACAAAGTCACCCTTACGGTTGATATGCAAGCGCGTAAAAACACCGCGCGGAATCACACCTCGACACACTTACTCCAAGCTGCTCTCATCTCACTTCTTGGTACTCATATAAAGCAAGCAGGGTCACTCGTCAGTCCAGATTATCTTCGTTTTGATTTTACCCATCACGAAAACATCTCAGAAGATACTGTTAATAAAATTGAAGCAATAGTTAACAAAACTATTCTTGAAAACATCCCTGTTAAAACACACGTTACTACCTACAAGGAAGCTGTCGAAAAAGGGGTTATCGCCTTTTTTGGTGAAAAATATAATCCAGAATCAGTACGCGTTGTCGAGGTAATCGGAACTTCGGCAGAACTCTGTGGAGGAACACACGTGCATGCAACCGGAGAAATAGGACTCTTTAAAATCACCTCAATTTCTTCGCTTTCTGTCGGAGTAAAACGCATTACTGCGGTTACGGGTACCGCAGGCCAAGAACTTTTTGATGAAACATTCGCTACGGTAAAAAATTTAGCGCAACATTTTAAAGTACAATCACACGAAGTGGTTAATGCTGTTGAAAAACTACATAATGAGCTCAAGAATACTGAACTTGCACTACAAGAAGCGCGACAAAAACTTATTGCAGCAAAAATACCTGAATGGACTGAAAAAACAACGCTGCTGCAAGGGATGCCGTTCGGGCTTATTATTGTTGAAGGGCTCGGTACCAAAGAGTTGCGTGAACTTGCACAAATGCTTCTCAAGAAAAAACCTGGATTTTATTTTATCTTCTCTGCAAATGTCAGCTCAATAGCCTTCTTTGCAACACGTGCACCGCAATTTGCACAACAGATAGATCTACGCACCTGTGCGGCATGGCTTATGACTCTTGGATTTAAAGGTGGAAGCACAAATGACAGTATTCAGGGTGGTGTGACAGGCATTCCTGATAACTTCCAGGCACAGTTACAGCAGTGGCTTGAAAAAAACAGCAAAGTATAAAAAAACACGCTTGCAAAAAGGTTTTTTAATGTTCAAAAACAGACTATTTATTTTTGCGCTCATATTCGCCTGCTTTGTAAATAATCATAAAACAATTGCCTCTCATAACAGCTCTCTTGAAGAAAGAGAGCTTGTTTGTGCTATCCACAAAAAGAGTCTTGAAAATGTGCAGAAATGGAGCGGTTTTATACAGGACATTAATAAACCTATTGAAGGATTTACACCACTACAGTTTGCCTGCTGGAAAGGATGCTCCGATATTGTTCAGTTTTTGGTTGAAGAAAAGAAAGCAACAATAGACCTCGAAACAGAGAGGTTTCCCTGGCCACCTTTTTATTTAGCCTGTCTCTATGGGCACAGTACAATAATAGAGTATCTTTTTTCAAAAACTGATCAAAAACTTACCCTATGGGAACTTTTTAATAAATACGCACAAGAAGATGCCTTGTTTGAAAAATAACCTTACTTAAAAGAAAGAACTGTATGCTCAGGAAAACCCTTGCTATTACTGCGCTCGCTCTCATGGGACTTGCAAACAGCCACTTTTGTACCGCAACAAAAATTTTTGTACTAAATTCTTCTAATCGGCAGTTTGAACAAGCACAAATTGTTTATTTTGAAACATCAATTCTTCACAACATTAGCAATGATAGTACTAACAACATTTTCTGGGCAATTGCCAAAGATAATTTTGATGAAGTAAAAACACTCTGCACTGCGATCAAAAATATCAACAAACTCTTTGTTAATAATATTAACCCCCTCCAACTTGCTTGCCGCAACGGCTGGCTTGATATCGTCAAATATCTTGTTGAAGTATGCAAAGCAGACGTCAATTATCAAAGTGAACAAGCCAACAAAACTCCTCTGAGCTGGGCATGTTCGCAAGGACACAAAGAAATTGTAAAATATCTCTTAGACCACAATGCAGATCCTTCCAAAGGGAATAAACAAACCAAACCCATTCACGAAGTGCTCTGTAGCTCTACTGAAAATCACTTTGCCTGTCTTCAACTTCTTGTAAAAACAAAAAAAATCAATATCGATGCACCGGGAAATCGAGATCGGACCGCCTTACAAAAGGCCTGTTCTCAAGGGTATATTAAAATCGTTGAATATCTTCTTAAAAATGGTGCTAACCAAAATATCAAGGATGAATTTGATCGAACTGCTTGGGACTTTGCAAATCAATGTTTTAACGAGGAAGCTAGGCTTTCGATACTCACGCTTTTAAATCTCTATAAAGCACCTTATTTCTGCAAAAATCTCGCTCAATGTGCCATTTTAGCAACTCAATTTTCTGGCGAAAAGCTTTTACAGAAACAAAAACAATCAAAGCCCCATGAACTGTTCTATGACATGAAAATCAAATTCACCAAAGAGATATAGCAATCCTGTTTTACAAACCATCCACCGAAAGAAATTGTATGGAATTTTTACAAAAGCTCTGTCTCACACTTACACTGACAACCACCATTTGCATATGCTCAACAAGTATCTGTTCTTCTCAAGAACATGTGGATAAACCTAAGTACGCCCTTAAAAAAACATTCTCTTTCTTAGAAAAAACAATTACGCGTTCTCAAAAATCCGCGACTTTCTGGCAAAGTGTATTTAATCAGCCGCCCAAAAAAGATATAATTCCCCCAATCCGCCTCCCTTTTTTATTTTATGGCCTAGACGGAAAACCCGATTATAAAAGTTACCATGAACAGGTAATGGAGTACTCGTGGAGAAGATCATGCGAAAAACGCTCCCTAAAAAGAGCTAATTAATACAACATCGAATAGCTGAGAGATTCTCCAATCTCTCAGCTACGTATCTTTTGATACAGGTCACCTGCCGATTTCCAGCTCACTACCTCAGCTTGCTTCCAGCTCTGATTTTCAGAGCCCCCATAGATAAGATATGACTTTTCATTTGGCATATTCACAGTCTTTTGCCAAAAACTTAATTCTTTAAAAAAATCAGAGACAACTGTTTTACCTGCTTTCACTTCAACCGGAACTGGTCTTGATCCAATGTCGATAATACAATCCACTTCATGCCCCTGTTGGTCACGCCAAAAATAAAGGCCTGGTTGTTGATCAAGATTATAGTGCTGTTTCAATAGATCAGAAATAATAAGCGACTCAACCAATCCCCCTCGAAGATAGTGTGCATTAAGCTCTTCGGCCGATCGTATTTTTAAAAGCGAACAGGCAATTCCCGTATCCACAAAATAGAGTTTTGGCGCTTTAATAAGACGCTTACCAAAGTTGTTAAAATAGGGATGCAAAAGGAAAACAACATAACTCGCTTCTAATAAAGAGATCCAGGATTTTGCAGTATTATGATTAATGCCACAATCGTTACCCAAAGAAGAAAGGTTAAGCACTTGCCCAATGCGTCCTGCGCATAATCGCATAAATGTCTGAAAAGTGTTCAAATCCTCAACTGTTTTAATTTGCCGAACATCCCGTTCTACATACAACCGTAAATAGTTACTATAAAGCCGATCAACCGAAACTTTCTCTGCATGTGCACGGGGATAAAACCCCTTATAAACCAGCGTTTCTATTTTATCCGGCAGAAGCCCTGCATCATTCAGTTCACTGAGAGAAAGAGGTAAAAGCGTCAAAACTGCCATTCTTCCGGCCAACGTCTGTGTTATTGCCTCATCAACCAAAAAATTTTGCGACCCCGTAACAATAAAAAAACCCTTCTTTTTTTCACGATCAACAATAGTCTGCATATACGAAAGAAGCTCTGGGGCGTGCTGAATTTCATCCAAAATCAATCCGGATGAAGAGGGATATTCAGTCAAAAACTTTCTTGGATCTTGTTGAGCAAGCGCACGAATATCAAAGTCCTCTAAAGAAACATATTTGTGCTCCGGGAAAAGTGTCTGCGCAACAGTTGTTTTACCAGATTGTCGGGGCCCGACAATCGCCAAAACTGGATATTCTTGTGCAGCTTCTCGCACTTGTGCTTCCAAAGATCGTTTTATAAACATTACAGCCCCCTATTAAAACACCAAATTCTTTGAGAGATTGTTAATCCAATTCTCAATCTCTCAAAGAATCATAGCGCAATCTTAGGTGAAAAAGCAAGTATTAAAAGGAGTTTTTATAACAACTTGAGAGATTGTTAATTCGATTCTCAATCTCTCAAGTTTTATATACTAAATGCTCTGAGCGGGGCAACCCACAAGCACACTCTCATTGTTTTTTTTTACGCAGACTGCTTCAACCTGCTCTACCGCTTTATCGATAAGCGATTGAACAAGAGTCGCATCTTCAGAAAATATCTTCAAAACAAAATCGGAGACAGATTCATGCTCTGGAGGACGTCCAACTCCACATCGAACCCGATGGAAACCTTCACCAACAGTGCTGATGATTGAGCGTAGTCCATTATGGCCACGGGCACTCCCGCCTAAGCGTTCGGTCACTTTACCAAATGGAAGTTCAAGTTCATCATGAACCACAAGTATTTCATCTGGTTTTATGCCTTGCTTAGTCAGAAAACTCAATGCACGCCCTGATGCATTCATAAATGTTTGGGGTTTTAAAAGTATAATTTTTTGGCCATCAATAAGAATATCAACAAACTCTATTTCACCACGCAAATGCCAATCGCCCTCATACTTTTTTGCAAGAGCATCAAGCACGCGAAATCCAATATTATGTCGTGTTTTTATGAATTGGTTTCCTGGATTTCCCAACCCAACAACCGCTTTTATGGTCATATGTAGCTCCTCATCATCAGTTACCTTTTTATGTTGCAATAACCCTGCCATACAATATGCTATCGGTCGGGAAAGTTGTACACAAAAAAAGAGAATTATTATGAACCATACAAACTTTATAAAACAAGCGACTGAGCTTGCAATTAAAAATGTTCAAAATCACAACGGTGGCCCTTTTGGCGCAATCATCGTCAAAGATGGAGAAGTTATCGCAGAAGGAGTAAACCTTGTCACCGCAACCAATGACCCCACTGCCCACGCAGAAATTGTTGCACTTCGAGCTGCCTGCAAAAAACTTGCCTCGTTTCAACTCACTGGATGCACACTTTATTCATCATGCGAACCATGCCCTATGTGCTTCGGTGCTATCTATTGGGCCCGCCCAGACGCGCTCTATTTTTCTGCAACAAAAGAAAACGCGGCAGCCGTTGGTTTTGATGATTCTTTCATTTACGAAGAACTCTCAAAATCATTCGACTACCGCGCCATTACTACCAAAAGAATTCCAACAGATCTCATGCTCAAAGCATTTGACCTCTGGAAGAGTAGTTTAGAGAAAAGAGATTATTGAATCAAGCTCTCATTCTCAACTTTTCTTCACTGCTTTTACCGCAGGCTTTGCTTTTGCGCCATTAGATGCTGTTTTTGGAGCAGGTGCTTTTGCGCCATTAGTCTTTGGTGCAACCTTCGCCCCACCATTACCTCCATTAACTCCACTTACTCCATTACCCGCTTGTGGTTTTGCAAATTTTGCTTTTGCTTTTTTCTGGGCATAGAGATCATTCATTTTTTTGAGGACAATGTCAGAAATGTTGCATTTTTCAGCTACGTAGAAGAATTTTGGAACAACCATATCAAAGTTTTGTTTCTTAGCCACTTTTTCGACGGCTTCTTGGAATGCAACAAACATCTCTTCTTGCAACTGACGCTGACGACCTTCAGCTTCCATCTGTAAATCACGCTCATCAATTTCTAAGTTGTTACGTTTTTTTGCAAGATCAGCAGGACTCACCTTATTTTCAACGCGTTGTTTTTCAAGATCTTCGTACTCTTTTTTAAGACGCTCTGCACGCTCACGAAGTTCTTTTTGAACAACAGTTGCTTTGTCACGGAATTCGTCTGCTGAGGTAATAACCTTTTCAACTTCAACACTTCCAATACGTGCTGATACAGCAACGCTTTCTTTCTTTATTGATGGTGCTGTTTCTTTTTTCTCCGCAACTGGCTGTACCGGCTCTTGTGTTACAACGGGCGTTACAACAGGCGCAACCTCAGGAAGTGCTGTTTCTTCATCAATAAAACCGGTAGATACTTCTGCTCCTGGCGCCATTGCTACTGGTTCAACAGGTGCTTCAACCACTGGCTCAACAGCAGGCTCTTTTTCTGCTTGCAAGGCAGTATCTGGAGTGGCTCCAGGAAGTACTGGAGAAGTAACCATTTGAGAAGAACCGGCTGCCGATAGAAGAGCACCTGTCTGAACCAAAAGCATGGTTAAGAGGAGAAAACGAATCTGCTTCATAAAAAATCCTTATATAAAGGGGTTTATCAACTTGTATCTCGCACTATACAATCTGCCCTTTAGTATAACAAAAAGACCGCCACCGCAAAGTGATTAAATTCCTTATGTTGTCAATGCGAGGAGAGAGTCTTTGACATCCTCATGAAATCCCACCATTTTTGCAACAGCATAGAGTGGATAAGAATGAATTCTTTCGCATACCGAATAGTTATTGGTAGAAAATCGTACCCCATAGGGGCTATCTTGATGGCTATTTAAAAAACTCTGAATGCTTCTCAGTGTACGTCCTTTGCCACTCTTAACTTCAATCGGAATAATCTCTCTTCCGTACTGTATGAGATAATCGACTTCTGCTGAATTTCCAGACGCATCACGCTTCCAATAATATAATTGCGCCTTTTTCATAGGATGTTCATAGGCGACCAACTCTTGGCCAACAAAAGACTCAACCATCATTCCTTTATTTATAAATGCTTCCAATGGGTTGAGAAGCCAATCTCCCGTTTTAAAGTCAAGAATGAATTGGCTTAAACCTATATCGAGAAAAAGTAATTTAAATGCCATTGTATCTGCCTGTGCTCCTAAAGGAAGACCTTGGGCATCTGTGTACATCACTCGATGAAGGATTCCGGCCGTCACCATAAGATCAACACAAGGGTCGAGCTCTCTCTTTCTAAAATCGCCTATCTGACTGTATTTAAAAACTTTCCCCAATTGCTGCGGAATACGAGAAAAAAGCAAATCAAGATATTTAACCTGATGGCTTTTCCCATATTTTATAAAGTCGTATTGATACGCAGACACGAGCGTTTGCGGTATCTGAGAGCAGGCATGCAGGTTAAGCATATTTCTCCAGCAGACAACCGCCTGTGGCATACCACCAACCGCAAGATAATTTCCTAACAATTCGAACATTTTGTTATGAATCGCTTCAGAAATCTCTTCCTCCACAGGGTGAGTCAAAATTTCTTTAATAATCAAAAAGTGTCCAAGTGCATTTAAAAACTCAATAAATGATAATGGATACATATACAAAAACTGCACTCTCCCTACTGGCACTCCAACTTGCTGCAAAGCAAAATCAAGCAACGACCCCGCTGCAATCACATGGAGCTCAGGCAAGATTTCGTAAAAATATCGTAAGGCCAAAATTCCCTCGGGAACAGCCTGAATTTCATCAAAAAACAAAAGCGTCTTTCCTGGCTCAATCTCAATACCAGTTAAGGTAGAAATTTCCCGCAAAATTCTTTTTGGATCAAGATCACGATCAAAAATAGTCCTCGCTTGCTTGTTTAATTCAAAATTTATCTCCACAAATGAAGAAAATGTTTTGCCCAACGCCCGAACTGCATATGTTTTCCCTACCTGGCGAGCTCCTCTTAATAAAAGAGGTTGGCGCAACGGACTATCTTTCCACTTCCGCAAATGATGGTCAATTAAACGCTTCATCGATCTCTCCTTAAAATAGTCTTAATGATAAAAAATAACCATGTATGGTTGAAATATAACACTATTTTAACCATACATGGTTGAAAACTAACAATAAAACTCTGTTGAATTTAAAATATCTTGAGATATTTGCACAAGATCCAGGCCCCAATAACCAACGCCGTGGTTATTGCAGGACGAGCGATTTCAGTTATCACCTTATTGGTAGTCGTCGGCTGACTACTTTTGAGACCATCAACAGATTGCTCAACAGGACCGAATGAACCCGAAATTGCATCAAGAATATTATTGTTCATGCCTGATAAAACTTGAAGTAAACTGTTCGCATCAAGTGATGTTGTTTGTAATTTGCCAATAATATCGGTCACATCTCCCGTACCAAACTGTTTTGTTTGATCCTGAAAATACCCCAATCCTGAGCGAGACTCAGATTTTTGAGATCCACCACTAAAAACGGATAATAATGTTTTTTTCTTTTTGTGAGAAAGCTTTCCAAACCCATAGACATTCATAAGAACTGGCGCAGGCAGAGCTATATTTTGAGGCCTATATTGAGGACGTAGAATAGGTTTTCCTGTTGGAAGTGGCTTAATAGATTCTTCATCAAAGGGACGTTCTTGCGTATCGTCACTTTCTGTAAGAATAATAGGTTTTTCGTTAAGCGGTTCGATTTTCTCAATTCGCTTATTCAACGATCCACAGTTTATTTTTGTTTCGACTTTTTTTTCTGGTCCGTTAGGCTCTGAAGACCCTGAATTTTCATTCATGCACTCCATGCTTTCAAATGAAAGCAATCCACCAAAAAATAGTAATGTAATCGTATACTTCATCCAACACCCCCCTTATCACTCGCCTATCCCTTTTAATCCTGTCTTGAGTGTAAGAAAAAACCCCTCTGCAAAACAATAGTTTGCAAAAGGGGTAGAAATTCAGCTCTCATACTTCGCTCGTTTAAACCCCCATTCGACAGGCTCAGGACATGCTTCGAGACGTTTTGCTAGAGGCAAAACCCTCAGGGCGAGCGGAGATATGTCATAAAAATATCTGGTGGAGGCGATGGGAATCGAACCCATGTCCGTATGTCATCAAATGCTAAGCACTCCATGCTCAGCCTCTACTTATACAAGGTTACACCCATAGAGACATGGTAATGTAACAAAGTCCTTTATAGCAATCGAACAAGCTCCTACAAAGAAAAAATCTTGCTTGTTGTTTCATCTTGATAATACGATTCTAAGCAACTGGTGAACACGTCACTTAAAAAAGGTCGTAACTTAAGCTACAGCGAAAGCTGTTTGCTCATCTTTGCGGCGGAAAGCACCCAAGAGTGCAAACATACCGGCAAAAAGGGCAAGCATTAAGTTACTGGCAGGAACTGTTGTTTCTGCACTTATTGTTGTGGTCATTTGTTTAGCGAGCACAAAACCAAAGCTCGGCATGCTCTCAGTCAATCAACAATACACGTCGAAGCCAGTACGCCCCCAGATATTTCAAAGATCTTAACTTTGGTTTAATTCTAATAGAAAAGCGGAGGCGTGTCAACTTTTTTTAAAGAAATTTGTCTGTTTTCTTTTTCTTATGTTAAAAAAAGAGAGTGAGAATAATAAACGCTTTCTGTTGTTACTAAAAAGGACTCCCCATGAACTACCGAGTTTTTATTACACTAGCCGCTCTTACAGGCGCCTATAGCCATGCGGCTGAATCACAATCGACACAATTACCCTTCTCCCTCTCTTCAGATATTGAGCTTTTTGAGCAAAATCCATCACAAGAAGCCTGTTCTCTCCTTTTTAGCACCGCACTCGAAAACCTAAAAAAGTTGCCTGGGGAACTGGTTAAAGAGACGTTGATTATTCCGTTGTCAAAGGTTGCTAAAACACATACCGAACTTGTCATTGACTGGGTTAATAATATACTTTTTATCAAGGCACCAGAGCGCAATGGCTTTTTAGCTGCTGTTTTTCTCGCAGCAGATCTTCCACAGCATGCACGATTGCTCCTTGATAATACACAGGAGTTCACCCAGCTTCTAGGCTTTTCACAAGAACGTACCAACTTGCTCATTCTCGTTCTCATCACCCAAATTACTCTCTATGACTTCAAGATGGCGCATCAAGCGGTATCCCTCCTCTCACGTGGCGACCCAAACTTTTTCATCAAGAAGGGGCCTTGGGGAAACATCCTCCATCTCATAACACAACTTGCAATGGGCCCAGGTGACCAACAAGAAGAAGATCCTGAAATAGCAATTCTCCAAGCCGTTTTTAAAACAGCTGAATTGATCTGTATTCATGCAAAAATATACGCACCAACCTTTTTTCAAGAAACCGATGCTCAAGGTAATACCCCTGCTCAAGTTGCAGCAATAGCTCAAGAAAGTTGTTCAGAGAATCGGAATAAGACGCGGGCATTGTTAAAAGAAATTGAATTTATGCTTCAGTAACCTCGATCGCTCATACTGAGTGTTTTTCCAAAGGAAAAATGTATCGAAGTATCAAAGTGTACGGGATCTGCTTCAGTAGTCATACTTGCCACGAAGCTCGCGACGCGTTTCGCGTTGAATATCACGCTCACGCATCTCTTCTTTGCGCTCATAGGACTTCTTATGCTTACAAAGACCGACTTTAACTTTTACCTTACCACGCTCATTGAAATAGAGCGCAAGCGGAATAAGCGTAAGACCACCTCGAGAAATTTCACCAATAAGGCGATGAATTTCACGCCGATGCATCAATAAAGCTCGGGTTCGCTTAGTAATCTGATCGTCATTTCCCTTTGTGTAGGCGTGAGAATAGGGAGCTATGTATGAATTGATCATCGTGAGCACACCATCGTGTGACACAATAAACGCACCCACTAAATTTGCCATACCAGATCGGAGAGATTTTACCTCATCACCCGTAAGGGCTATACCTGCTTCAAAGGTATCGAGCACTGCATAGTCAAACAGAGCTTTTTTGTTTTGTGTAATAATTTTCATCTTCGCACCTTCGTTTTATCGACTCTTTAAGCATTACAAGAAACGAAGCAATAGTCCACTATTCGGCCAGATAGAATTTTTTGATTAAAAAAATTATTTACTCTACGCTTTATCAAAGAATCCGTAATAATTACCCAACTAGAGGGCACTATAAATGCACTATATTATCAGAACATTGATCATCTCAATCTCTTTAAGTAGTTTCTTTCTCAATGCAACTAATAGCACTACCCTACCTCTCCACGCGGCAATAGAAAAGAACGACATTGAAACGTTTACTACCCTGTTAAAAAACCCAGAGATTGATATAAACCAACGAAACTCGAGTGGCAACTCTGCGCTTTATAGCGCCGTTCAAAATAACAATACCATTGCAGTAGAACTTCTTCTTGAAGCTGGTGTTGAAGTTGATTTAGTCAACGCTGAACTCAGTACGCCGCTCCAACGTGCTGCACTTGTTGGAAATTACGAAATTGTCGAACTGCTTCTACGCTATAACGCAGACCCGAACAAAACAAACAAAATCGGCAACACAGCTCTGCACTGCGCAGCAAAATTATGCAAATTTCTTAATTTTCCTGATCCAAAGGCCTTAGAAAAATACGATGAAAATAGCAAATGGGAATCGCTTGAAGATATTATCAAATGCAACGTCACCAAAGAAATAATCGAAATATTCACAAAAAACGCTCAGGAGAAATTAAAAATCGTACAACTTCTTTTAGAATATGACGCCAATAAAGTTATAAAAAATGAAGTTCCCTGCCAACCTACCGGCTACCTTCTTGCTAACAAAGGCACTAAAACGCTTGATGGTCAAACTGCCGCTGACATCGCCATGACTCAAGAAATAAAAGATTTTCTCAACTCAACAACCCCAGAAAAAAAACGATGTTACAAGAAGGTATTTTTTGTAACAAAACAAGACTGCAAAGAAAAACCACTCGAGCCAAAAAAGGAACTGACTGAAGAACTCCATCCAGGCTCAAGAATACTTTATTTCACTGTCGGGGCATGCATTGGCACACTTGCAGGTATCACACTATCGGTCTGCTGCTGGCATCTATACAAAAGAATCATAGCACCGCGATTTCTCATTAAACACTTAACTCAGAAAAAACTCTCTTTTATTGCTGAGCGGCCGCTGATTGAGGCGCTGCAGAAAGTCCTTTAAGATATATTTTTTTGATAATTGGATAGGTCACACATCCTGCAACAAGCGCAATAATATTCCCCCCAATGAGATACGGCCATAAATTGATCTGTTCAATGCCTGTATAGGGGGTGAGATATGAGGTTAATTTATGATTAAACCAGCCCATCCAAGCAGGCTCATATGCTGTCATATCGATGCTAAAAATACGAAAAACCCACATGCCAAAGAAATAGTCCATAAGAAGAATAGGCAGCATCGTCCAGGGGTTATTAATCGCATAAAGGACCGTAAAAACAACCGCTGTCTTTGCGCGCAATACAAAAGCAAGCACAAACATTAAAATAGTTTGAATGCCTAAAAAAGGCGAAAATGCCAAATAAACCCCTAGTGCAGAAGACCATGCCAACTTATGGGGTGATACACCCTGCTTCACAAACCGATCAATTAATTTCTTCCCAAACGAATTCATACATCCCCCGTAATTAAGAACCGACTCTGTTATTATAAAAAAACGATGTTGCTTTGAAAAAAGAGTTTTTTACGCTATCTTTACTCTCAGTATAGTAAGAAAGGGTATCTGTATGAAACGATTTACAACTCTCATTGTTTGCGGCATAACTATTTTAAGCGTATTTTACCCTCAATGCATCGATTGCAAAGGGTTTTTACCCTATGCAATTAATCTTCAACTACCATATACAAATGCCAACATTCCCGGTTACTACAAAGGATTTAAACTCCCTTTAAATGAGGGTCGCGCACTTTTACCTGAGTGTAAATCTCCGCTTGTTTTTTCTTTGGTTATCACCACAAAACTCTCTTTTAGTATGCGAGATCGAACCGTTTCGAGTCTTATAAGAAACCTTAATACCCCCTGTGCCTGGTACGATATTACACTCGTTTTTAAGACTGAAAACAATGACGATGGCGATGAAGAAACGCACCGCGAATATTCATGGATTATTGAGAAAAAATCGCTCGACGATGTTCCAAAGCGACTTCCTATACACGCTATTGTCCTTCTCATCGACCCTCAATTTATTGAAGACGTTGTTGATAAAGAGACTACACACACCCCAGACATTATCAACTTGCCTACAATTGTTTTCAAAGAGCTCACCACTAAACAGTTGGTCAATGACTTTGAAAATGCTCTCGTTGTAGCCGCAATGAACGGGCTTGATCTTGATGCTATTCACTCCAAAGAGCGCCCTGCTTGTTTTGCAAACTCTTCTGCGATCACCACAATTTTATGAGCACTACATCTCATCTTATTTTAGGGATTGAGACATCATGCGATGAAACAGCCGCCGCAGTCTATCAAACAGGATTTGGCGTACGCTCATCTCTCCTCTTCACCCAAATTGAACTACACCGGCCCTATGGTGGTGTTATGCCCGAGGTTGCCTCGCGTTCCCATATCGAAAAAATTCACCTCATAGTTGAACAAGCCCTCTCAAACGCATCCACTACACTTGCAGAAATAGATGCCATTGCCGTTGCTACAGGACCTGGTCTTCCCGGATCACTCTTAGTCGGATCATGCTTTGCAAAAGCTCTCGCCTACGAGTCAAAAAAACCACTCATTGCGGTCAATCATATTGAAGCTCACGTATTCTCTCCACTAATCGAAAACACCACTGTCCCCTTCCCACATCTCTGTCTTACTGCGTCTGGAGGACACACTGCTCTCTTTTATGTTGAAGATTTTGGAAAATATTCTCGCATAGGAACAACACTTGATGACTCAGCTGGAGAAGCATTTGACAAGGTTGCAAAACTCATTGGGCTTTCTTATCCTGGCGGTCCCCTTATCGAACAACTCGCTCGCCAAGAGCATTTTAAAGATAGTCTTCACTACCCACGGCTCAAAAAAAAGTCTCTCAATTTTAGCTTTTCTGGTCTCAAAACAGCCGTTCTGTATGATCTCATAGAACGAGGCGCATTTGACTTAAAAACAAAAACATTTCTTGCTACCGATGACCCTACGCTTATTCGCATGGTTGCTAGTTCATTTTTAGTATGCGTTGGGGATATCTTTGTTGATCGCATCGCCCACGCACTAACTCTTTTTCCTGATTGCAAAGCGATTACTTTCGCAGGTGGCGTTTCGTGTAATCGATATCTTAATGACCGCATCGCACAGATAGCCCACAACCACCGAATATCTTTCTTTTCTCCCGCCAAACACTATTGCACTGACAATGCAGCTATGGTAGCTTTTGTTGGAAGTTTTAAAATGCAACAGGGCTGTTTTTCGCCCCTATCTGTGGATATAAAACCACAAGGAGATTAGAGCATGGACACTTTCTACGACCATCAACTTGCACAACTCATTGAACAAGAAGAACATCGTCAATACACCACTCTTAATCTCATTGCTTCAGAAAATTATGCACCCGCGGCCATTCGGGCTATCTCCGGGTCTGTGCTCACCAACAAATACGCAGAAGGAACTCCAGGAAAGCGCTTTTATAGTGGCTGTCGTATTATCGACGAAATTGAAACGCTTGCCATAACCCGCTGCAAAAAATTATTCGAATGCGAATATGCAAACGTTCAAGCTCACTCAGGAGCTCAGGCAAATATGGCCGCTTATTGCGCGTTTCTCAAACCCGGCGACACGGTACTGAGTATGGATTTTTCTGCAGGCGGGCATATCTCACATGGATACTCCGCAAATCTTTCGAGTCAACTTTATAAATTTACCTTCTATACCGTTGACCCAGAAACAGAGCGTATCGATTACCAAAAAGTTGACTCTCTTGCTCAACAACACCGCCCAAAGCTTATTATTGCCGGCGCTTCATCATATTCAAGAATCATCGACTTTGAAAAATTCTCTGCCATCGCTCGTTCAATAAACGCATTTCTCCTTACCGACATTGCACATATTGCGGGACTCGTAGCTGCAAAAATTCACCCTTCACCCGTACCTTTTGCAGACTGCGTAACCGGCACACTACACAAAACATTGCGTGGCCCTCGTGGCGGTTTTATTCTCTGCAAAGAGGCGTATGGACATCTCGTTGACCGTGCTACAATGCCTGGAATACAAGGTGGTCCTTTGATGCAGCAAATAGCTGCAAAAGCACTCTGTTTTGAACTGGCACTTCATGACGAATTTAAAAAATACCAACAACAATTAGTCAGCAATACAGCAACACTTGCATGCGAGCTCCAATCCCGCGGGTACCGTATTGTGTCTGGAGGAACCGACAATCATCTCTTTGTTATTGATTTAACAGAAAAAGGTATTACCGGAGTTGAAGCAGAACGCACACTCGAAAAGGCAGGAATTTTAGCGACGCGCAGCAGCATTCCTTTTGAGACAAAGCGACCTATGATCTGTTCAGGAATTCGACTTGGCGCTGCAGCTGTTTCAACGCGTGGCGTGGGGGACGCTGAAATGCTTATTATTGCAAACTATATTGATGAAGCACTCAAAAAAAAATCTGACGATACTAGTCTTGCTCTCTTAAAAGATGAAGTTGCTGCTTTTTTAGAGCAGTTTCCGGTTGAGTAGTGTTGTTGCACCGCGCTCCCTCGATACAACCGCTCATCCCAAGTGTTTCCGAAGCAGGAGGAAACGTATCGAGGAAGACGGGTGGCAAAGGGAGACAGATACAACCGCTCATCCCGAGTGTTTCCGACGCAGGAGGAAACGTATCGAGGAAGACGGGTAGGCAAAGGGAGACAGATACAACCGCTCATCCCGAGTGTTTCCGAAGCAGGAGAAAACGTATCGAGGAAGACGGGTAGGCAAAGGGAGACAGATACAACCGCTCATCCCGAGTGTTTCCGACGCAGGAGGAAACGTATCGAGGGAGACGGGTAGGCAAAGGGAGACAGATACAACCGCTCATCCCGAGTGTTTCCGACGCAGGAGGAAACGTATCGAGGGAGACGGGTAGTAAAGGGAGACGGGTGGTAAAATGATCTTAAAAACCCTTAAACAAAATCACCAACCAACATTAATTTTCAGGTCTTCAAATGGCCGCCGTGCATACTCATTCTGATTCAAAACACTCTTTTTAAGGTTGTTCAAATAATAAATGCTCAAAACGGGAATAGAAAATTTTCCACAAAGCAACTTCTCTTTTACCGACAACTCCCGCAGATAGTCTTTTTTACTCGAACCACTCTCTTTATAGAAAAAGAATTTTAGGTACTGCAAGATCAGAAGTGAACACTGTTGTATTTCGGGAAAATTGCAATTTTTTTTAAAATCGGAAACAACAAGGCCCGCAAGCTTGGTCTCTTGCGTACGCGTTAATTCCAAAAAATAGTGCGCACAAGCCCCTTTTTGCAACAAGTGGCTCGTAATATTCGTAAGCAAATCTATGGCAGCAATTTCAGCAACAACAGAAGACAATCCCAAGATTTCTTTCGTCAACGCCTGCCGCATTTCAACGCATATTTTATTTGGAAATGAGGGAAGTCCACCTTCCGTCCAGGCAAATGGCATTAACGACATACAATAGACCATAACATCTTTGTATTTTTTTCTTGCAGCGAGAGTGAATGCGTTATCACACATACAATCATTTTCTAAAACAACGTCCATTATTGCGCCACTTTTTTGCAGTCTTTTTAAAATATCTAAATTGCCGTGCAGCGCTGCAATATGAACTGGACGCCACTTATCTTTTGTTGGTTTATTAACATCAAAATTATGTTCTTTTATCAAGTAATTCACCAGCTTCTGCATGCCGTTTTTAACTGCATAATGAAGAGGAGTCCACCCATTTGAATCAACATCAGTAAAGTTTGCTTGTTTTTGCTCAATGAGCCAGAATGCATGTTTTTCGTTATTTTTACATGCCGCCGTCAACAATTCATTCTTTGTGCCCTCAAGCAGCAATGTAAACAAAAGTGGCATCAAAAAAAGAGCTCTTTTCGCTCTTATTTGTAGATTGCTCATAAATTTCCTCAATAAAATTTTTTAATTCTTTTCAATACCTAGTAAAAACAAATCATTAACTCTTGTAAAGATTCAGTTTTTTTAAAAAAAAACAAATATTTGCACAAAAACACTCTCATTAGCTCATCTTAAAAAGGTGTTCGGATCTTATCCTATCACCATTTCACCTAGCAACACGCTTAATCTTATGGTAGATTTCCCTAGATAGAAATTGGTTATTATCCCCGTTTAGGAGATTGTTTTGATGAAACGTTTTACTCTTCTTCTTCTTGCATTGCTTGCATTTGCACCTGCTTGTAAAAAGAAACCTACCGCTCAACACCCTACTAAAGAAGTTTCGGTAGTCGTACAAGATGAATTAACAAATAAAGCATCTGATGCCGACAGCAAAAAAAACATCTTTATGGAAGATGACATTGAACAATTTATGCTCAAAGAAGAAGACGCCGCTGACACTTTTGCACCATCCACAGACAACCAAGAGTCAAAAAGCGAAATCGTCACCGAAGAAGTAGGCGATCGCAAATGGGAAAGCAAACGTGCAGATCAGTCAAAATACGGCCTTGGAATGGTATTCTTTGAGTATGACGTCTATAAAATCAACAAAGGCCAAATGCCTGCGCTTGAACACAATCTCAATGCCATTAAAAAACTTCTTACTGATGCAAGTAAACGTATTGTTATCGAAGGGCACTCCTGCCACTTTGCAGGCTCAGAAGCTTACAACATGATGCTCTCAGAAAAACGCGCACAAGAAGTAGCAAATTATCTCATAAAAAATGGTATTCCAGCTGAGCGCATTTCGGTTACCGGACGCGGCGACAAACAGCCTCTCGTTCCAAATGGCGACATGCAACAACAAAGCCCAAATCGCCGTGTTGAATTTTATCCCTGGATCGCATAAATGGTCATAGAACAAGATCTTATACGATTAGGTTCAGAGGCGCGTCTTTTTAAAGGACGCGCCTTTTCTTTTCGGTCAAAGCATGCCATTGGAGCAGCAGTGCTCACCGCATCAGATGATATTTTTGGTGGATGCAATATAGAAAGTATTATCTCAGGACTCGGCTCATGCGCCGAGCAAAGTGCAATTAACCATGCAGTGCTCCATGGGCAGAGCTGTTTTCGCGCACTAGCAACGTTCGATAAAAAACAGAACTTCCCCTGCGGAGTCTGCCTCCAATATCTTTTGCAATTCGCACAGATTGACGAAACTGATATTGAAATTATTGCATTTGATGAAGCTGGCGCATACACAAAAACAACACTCTCTGCGTTACTCCCAAAGGGCTACCGCACAGAGCACAATCTTACTGCGCTTAGAGAATATGCGGGTCAAAAACGATAGATATTTATCTGCCCTTTTGGATTGCTGCCGCATAGTTAAAGTCGTAAAAGTAGTTGTACCAAAATTCATAGCTAGTCCCATACTCATTATCGTACATAAAAAAATCGACTAGACACTCACGCGCACGCAAAATCTCTTTAAGACGTTTTTTATTTTTAGGGTCCATGACAGTAAAATCGATCAACTCAAGTGCACGGAATAAAGCTTGCTGGCTATGCTCAAGATCCCCTTGTTTTTTATAGCGTGCCGCTCGATCAACGTCAGTCCCCACATTTGCAAGCTGTTCCATTAAAGTAAACCTAAACCACCGGCCAGAAGCCAGTGTTTGCTTATGAATAATCATTGATGCACCAGACTCAGTACAATCTTTTTTATCACTTCTTGAATATGAAGATGTTTTTTTAGATATCTGATTTATTTTTGACAACAAAATATCTTCATCAACAATTTGCATACAACCAACCCCTTAATATTTATTCCATGTATGAGCGGTTGTATCGAACCATCAAGGTGAGCGGAGAGGACACATTTTATTTTTCGCTAAAAAAATTGATCTTTCCGCCATAATCTGTATAATTATTTCATGATGTAATTATTACAACTTAATTCAAAAGCACATTGCTTACAAAAAATGATTAAAGTATCTCGTCTGCTTATCTGGAGGAAAATATAATGCAGAAACAAACTCTACGCTCTTTTATTGGGCTTTCTATTATTGCCTTTGTCGGCTTCACTAATATCTCTCACGCAGCAACATCTACCAACACATCGTTATCTCTCAAAAGCCCTATTTCCAGCACACTTGAACGTTTGAAGACTATGCGGATCACTGGCCAACAATATTTCACCAGATTTACAAAACCTATCTGGACAAATACGCGCGCATTATTGTCGCACTCATTCACTCATTTTTATAGCCATCGCTATGCCTATGGAATAGGCCTCGGATCGCTTATTATAGGCAGCGGAATTGTATGGGGAATAAGAAAGATATATAGTCTCCAGTCTGAACTTGAGAAGCGCAATACTGAATTTGATCAATACACTCTTCGCCACACAAAGCGCATTAGCGAAATACAAAAAGAGTCAGATAGCAAGTATAATGAGCTTTTAATCACTGAAAAACTCGCAATCAAAAAATATGAACTTCTTCAACAGCTCCATAGAGAAACTCTTCAAAAGAATCTTGCTAATAAAATAACAGTTGAAATTAAAGTAAAAAAACCACAAAAGAATCTCAACAAACCTGTCGAACAAATTGAAGAAGAAATACGTGAAAAAGAAATCGTTGAAAAAGAGAACATTGAAATAGTATCAGAAGAATTGCTTCCTCCACCACCGCCATCATTTGAAGATTTTCAAAATTCTATAAAAGAGATAGACGAAAACATCAAAGAAATAGAAGACAACACTACCGGCATCAAAGAAGATCTCCAACAAGCACACGATAAAACTAAAGACGGCTCAAAAGATGAAGTTGAACAAGCAATTAGAGCTGTTTTCCAAAAATATCCTCTCATCAAAAACACTGCTCCAAAATTACTTATAGATGAGGCTAAAAGAGCTATTATGCAAGATCTTTCAAGCTCTGTTAATGGTATAAACACAAGTCTTTTTAAGGATAATTTTGGTGAAGACTTAATTATCTCTATCGCCCAACGTCTCCAGCAAAATAAGACTATTGAGCTCAAAGACGATTTAGCAGGAAAAGAAGATCAAGTAAAAATATGTATTCAAAAAATCGCTCGCTTTATCATCAGATTTTTCAGTAGCAAAACCTTGACTGCAGACATCAAGAAAACCGCGCAAGACCAAAAAACAAAACTTAAGCTTGATTCTATTAACGCAATGGACTTGAAAAATGTTCATCTCAAACAACTTCCTCCACTCCCTCCTAAGCCTGAAAACTTTAATAACGAACTTAAGAAAAGAGTTGCTTCTCGCGCGCCATTAAAATCGCATGAACTTGAAGAGCTTAATAAGAAAAACAGCTTAGAAAAAGTAGAAAAGTTGAAAAAAGATCTACAAATCGAAGAACATAAAGACGGCATACTTGGCGACATCGAAAGATTTAATAAAAAGAACCTCAAAAAAGTAGCTCAAGCGGTAGTAAAAAAAGTGAGCAACTCACTCTTTGACGAATTGCTCATTAAGTTTAAGAATACAAACATAGATGATGAAAACGAAGACTCCGACTCTGACAATGAAGAAGAGTAGGTAAACTATCTCTACCGAGAACAAGTTCCTTTACCGCTCTTACCCATTCGAGACGGCCTAACGGCCTCCTCAGGGTGAGCGGAGGAAAACTATTTTTAGCCTACTTCAATCAAACCGGCAGTTTGTAGATCTTAAATGGCCGCTCTTTTTTGTCACCATTTTTTGAAATAAACACAAGCGGCTTGTCTTCGCGATAGAGCTTTACCACGTCCTTACAATTAGTTACTCCACCAAAGCGCTTTTGAATCGGCGTCCTGCAAACCGCACCATATCCTGGCGAATAACTTTCTGCGGCAATAATAGAATTATCATCCGAGAACATCATGACGTGCCCTGCAATCCATAAAAAATCTCCTGGCGCAAATTCTTCATTTTTACCCAAAAGAGATAGTGTTTCTGGAATCGTCGACGTAGTCCGACAAAAATAGGGAATTTTGCAAATCTGTGCAGCCCGCGCTGCAAGCATCGAGCAATCAAACCCCGCAATACGTTTTTGTGCGGAACGCATCCAATACCCAATTTTTGTTGAGATCTTATTTTCATCATAAACAAGATCTATTTTTTTTGAAAAATCATTTTGTGGAACACGATCAAGATAACTCGCACCACCCCACACATACGGAATAACATCTTCTTGATTGTTGGCCGTCCATTTTTTCAGAAGAGCTACAAATAAAGACCGCTGCAGGTCCTTCTTTTTACAATCCTGAGCCTTTACACAAATATTTTGTGGAGCAATACACGATGAAAGAATTTTTGTTTTTGATCCTTCATCTCCCTCATACTGAAGCAATTTAACGGGAAGAAATATTTTTGAAACAGACTCAGAAGGACAAACAAAACGAGTTCCTGCCGAATATGTTTTGTTTGTCGTAACATCGGTCCATGGTTCAGAAAGCGTTACCACATTGTCCGCATCAAGAGAGGATGGGTTTTTGTACGAAACCGGCTCTGGAAGGCAATCAAGCTCTTTTTGTTCAAGATCTTCTGTGTACATAATATCAGACTTTTTTGCCCAATAGGTGCTTTGCGTAGCTTTAAAAGAGTTGAGAGTGTTTGTCACATAAAAAACTGGTGATAATTCTACACAAATATCATCTGTCTTGTCGCTCATTTCTTTGACTATAACCTGCTCATTAAAAAGCCCCTGCATCGTACGGATACACCCATTAGGTTCTGGAGAATAGGTCTTTACAAATCCACTCAAAATTCCTGCTTTTGAAAGTGATTGCGAAGTCAAATCGGTAACCGGTTCTTTAAATACCGCTTCACCCTTTTTTTTATTTGAAGCCTGACAACTACCCACAATGAGCATTGCGCAAATAGCACTCGTTACTATTTTTTTTATATTCATAAATAATCCTTAAATACACTGTTTTTATTGAGCCATGTATAAAAAACAAGGTAAAAAAACATCGAATATGCTGATTTTCCAAGGTTGACAGGTGTTTATGTGATCTGGAGAGCTTTCCCAATATACTCCAGATCACATAAACTGTTTTTTACTTTGTTTTACTGACTACTGGTTCTGCAAAAACTTTAAGGCCATAATCCGCAAGTTTTCTTGCATCAACACCAGTAGGCGCCTGCATCATCGGGTCAGCTGCACTCTGCGTCTTAGGGAACGCAATTACTTCCCTAATGCTTGCACAACCCAAAAGAAGCATAACAAAACGATCAAGCCCAATAGCAAGACCGCCATGAGGAGGAAAACCGAGCTCTTGAGCTTCGAGCAAGAAGCCAAAATGCCGCTTCATATCATCGCTATCAATATCAATCATCTTAAAAACTTTTGCCTGCAACTCTGGATTGTGAATCCGGATCGAACCACCACCAAGCTCAACACCGTTCAAAACAATATCATAGGCACGTGCCTTGATTTCTCCATGAGACTGACTCTCCCAATCACCCTTTGGTGAAGTAAATGGATGATGCATCGCCGCCCAGCGACCAGAATCTTCGTTATACTCAAACATCGGAAAATCGGTTACCCACAAAAGCTCATCTCTGCTTTTATCGATTAACTGGAGTAAATCGCCAAGCTGTAAACGAAGACGTCCAAGTTGCGTCCAGGTCTCTTTCAAAGCACCAGCCATAATAAAGAGCGTGTCTCCCGCCTTAAACGACGGTATCAAAACTTTAATACGTTCAGCAAAATCTTCCGGTAAGAACTTTGCAACGGGTGCTTCGATTTTTCCTTCATTGTTCAGACGAATCCATAAAAGCCCCTTTGCCCCATTTAAAAGCGCACGATTCACCCAACTCTCAAGCTCAGAGCGAGAAAAATGATGTTGCGGAATATGAAGACAGCCAAGAGCACCACCTTTGGTGACCACTGATTTCAAAAATGCAATTTCAGTATCTTTAAAAAGCGCAGCACAATCGATAATTGGAAGTCCAAAGCGAAGATCTGGTTTATCACATCCGTACGTTCCAAAAGCCTCATCAAACGGCATCCGTCTAAATGGAGCCGTAATTTTTTTACCTGCAACATCAAATGCTTTAACAATTAATTTTTCAACAATTGCCATAATGTCTTCTTCGTTTATAAAAGACATTTCAAGGTCTAATTGTGTAAATTCTGGTTGGCGGTCGGCACGCGTATCTTCATCTCTAAAACAACGAGCAACTTGGAAGTAACGCTCAAGACCACCCGCCATCAAAAGCTGTTTATAAACTTGCGGCGATTGTGGAAGAGCGTAAAATAAACCTTTTTGGACTCGTGATGGAACAATATATTCACGCGCACCTTCAGCAGTATTTTTAGTAAGAATCGGTGTTTCTATTTCATAAAAACCCTGTTCGTCCAAAACCTGTCGCATTGCAAAAATAATTTTATGCCGAAGCGCAATCCGATCACGCATTTCAGGCCGTCGAAGATCAAGATAACGGTACGTTAAACGCAACTCTTCATCAACCTGATGCGCTTCATCAAGCGTAAAAGGAAGAACTTTGGCACGATTATGGATAGTAAGCACACTCGCTTGCATTTCCCACTTGCCGGTTGGAAGATCTTCATTTACCGTTGTCGCTGTACGCTCAACGACTTTTCCCGTAACTGAAATCACACACTCAGATCGTAACGCATGTGCTTGCTCATGAACGTCGGCAGCAACTTTGGCATCAAAAACAACCTGCATGAGTCCGCTCCGATCTCGAAGATCAATGAAAATTAATCCTCCATGATCACGCCGTTTATTAACCCATCCACAGAGCGTGAGCTCCTTGCCAAGGTGTTGAGCAGCTACTTCGCCACAAAAAACCGAACGTTCAAATCTTTTCATGCTGCACCTAACTATTGGTATAAAAAAGACCGTTGTATTATTTAAAAGCAGCGTACCACGCCGCTCAAAAAACTCAATTTACAAAATCGATACAAGCACCAAGCGAGCGTAATTTTTCATCAAGTCCTTCATATCCTCTGAAGAGATGATGTGTTCCCGTCATCGATGTCTCGCCTTGGGCTACAAGACCTGCAATAATCAATGCCGCTGCAGAGCGAATATCGGTCGCAACAACCGGCGCACCACACAGCTCTTTAACGCCCGTAATAGTGGCCCGGTCACCACTCACCACAATATTCGCACCCATTTTCTGGAGCTCAGGCACATGCATGAGCCGGTTTTCAAAAACTGTTTCGTGGACACTACTCGTACCCCGAGCAAGCGCCATAAGAACGGTCATAGGAGCTTGTAAATCAGTTGGGAACCCTGGATAAGGCATTGTTTTAAATGAGATTGGCTTCATCTCGCGTGTCGCCACCAACGTAACACCTCTTCCCTGTGAACCAACGGTAATTAAGTGACCCATGTCTTCTAATTTAACCAAAACAAGCTCAAGCGCTGAAACAGGAGCATCCGGAATAGAAATTGACCCACCCGTTGCAGCCGCCGCCATCAAAAGCGTTCCCGCTTCAAGTCGATCACGCATAATACAATAGGTTGTTGCCCGAAGCCGCGCATCACCTTGCACGACAATAGTCGCAGGGAATGTAAAATCAATCTGCGCGCCCATACTCTTTAATAATTCAATAAAATCCAAAACTTCTGGTTCAAGAGCTGCATTCACAATTTCGGTAATACCATGAGCTCCAAGAGCCGCCATAATAATATTTTCAGTAGCGCCCACACTTGGATAATCAAGCACAATGCGACACCCTTTTAATTGGCCATTAACACGCGCTTCAAGAAAATCCCCATCTTGAATGAGCACAGCTCCCATTTTTACAAATGCACGAAGATGAAGATCAACCGGACGCGTCCCAATGGAACAACCACCAGGCAGCGCAATCCGCGCCGATCCACAGCGAGCCAAAAGCGGCCCCATTAAAAGAATTGAAGCACGCATCGACTTCATAATTTCTGGCGACACCGTCACCCCAGAAACCGTTGTAGCATCAACCACAAGCTCATGGGTACGTTCATCAAATGACGCCGCTATACCAAGCTCTCCAAGCGCTTTAACCATCTGGTACACATCATGTGATGCAGGAACTTTTGTGAGCCGAGATAATCCATCAGCAAGGATAAGCGAAGCGATCGATACCAAAACAGCGTTTTTAGCACCTTCCAAAGTAACTTCACCCGATAACGGACCTGCATTACGAATCAACAAACAATCACGAGACATAACACCGCACCTCATTTTCTTGAATCCAAAATTATTGAGCACCCCCAAAAACCCCTAGTCAAAAAGGCTTTTTTATAGTATAATGCCTAACAAGATAATTGTCTCCGGCTCTGCCAAAAAATGTTCAATTAACGGCAACTAAGAGACTTTTAATAACAGATGTATTTCTTGAGAAACGGAGGTCTTCCCATGAATAAATTAAGAATGACTACTTATAAAAATTCTTTATTTGTATTATTGCTTTCAGGTGCACTTTTAACAGGTTCACATACGATGTTTTGTGCCAATCAAACGGCAAAACCAACATCGCCAATCGAATCTACCCTCAAAAAAACATTTAATTTTCTCACCTGGCCTATTCGCAAGACATTAGAATTTAAAAATAAAGTTTTGGGCGACGATAAAGAAAAGGCGACTTTAAAAAGCCAAATAGCATCTAAAAAAAACACGCTTAACGAATTAAGAAATCAACTCAGCAGCTATGTTCCAAAAGGAGATGTTGATCTTTATGCAAAATTGCTTCTTAAAAAAAAAATCCTCTCTCGTCGCGAGAAAAGCTTAAATAAAGTTTTAAATAAAAGAAAAAGCACGCTTAAAGAAATTCAAAATGCTCTTGCTCTTCTACAAACTACGCCTTCTTCATTACTTGCGCGCGGGGGCGGCATTATTGGGGGTGCTTTGGTAGGATATACAACGGTAAAATTTATTTCTGACCGTCTCTTTGAAACCGGAAATGCACAACTTGCAGAACTTCTTAAAGAACAGCTGGTTGTCGTTCAAAAAGCTCAAGCACTTAAAGCAGAGCTCAACAAGCTCTCTGAAGAAAAGACTCAAAAAGAAGCTGCTTTACAAGCTTTAACAACTCCTGCAATTCCAACGCCTATTCAAACAACACCAACCATTGAGACTCAAGCAGCGCAGACGGCAGAGCAGGTGACCATACAAAGGGCGGAACTCCTGCAAGCATTAACTCGAATTCAAGAAGAAATTAATCAAAAAACAGATGCGCTTGAGCCGCTTAAACGTGCGTACGAGCTTTTGAACGAAAAAATCATTACCCCACACAATAGTGGTACCCTTGTTTCGATTATTAAAACCTGTGCCCCTTGGGTGGGCGCTGCGCTTGGTGCACTTATTGGCTACAAGATTGCGAATAAACTCTTTGTTCCCGTCGCCCGTACACTTTCTGCATCCGAGCAAGAAAGAGTTTTAGAACTTCAAAAAGCGCTTAACGATGCTCAAAAAGCTTTTGATACTATTTCGGGTAAATATAACGATGTCGCCGGGACAGTCCAGTCATTAGAAAATATTCCCAACAACGTACAATCGGCGCTTTCAGATTATTTGATGCTCAAAGAACAAGTGAGAGAAGCTGAAGAATATCTTAAGAAAAGTGATTTTGCAGAGATTCTCGGACTTTAAAAAAGCCAAAAAAAGTTAATAATGGGGATGTTTTTTATGAATAAAATAATGAAAAGAGTATGCGTATTTGTCTTGTTAAGTGGCTTAGGCTTTACGTGCAACGAGGTCGCTGCAAATGGAAAAGCAAAAGGACTGAGTAGCCTGGGCAAAAGAGACCCGATCTGGCAGATCATACTTGCGACAAAAAAAATTGCAACGCCCTATATTACACAAGCAACCAAACAAGTACCACAACTAAAAAATCGTTGTCTATTGGGCTTTGTTGGGCTCTCTGCACTCGTGGGGATCTGTGCCTGTCGTAAGCAGATTGAGCAAAAGGCAAAGCTGGGGTGGGACTACATAAAATCTGGCTACAACAAACTACCGCTTCCTTTTCAAGTACTAGTCTCCGCTCCGATAGCTATTACGGCTGGAACTTTGGCAGCCCATTATACTTCTGTAGTTGCACCGGACAAATCAACCGCTGAATTTCTTAAAAAGACCGCGTTTACGTTTACAACAGGGTTTGTTATTAATAAGATGACTAATATCAAAAAGCTCTTTTCCGAAGAACAAAATCCAACAGACGATTTAATAAGTAAGCCTGTTTTTGAAATGCTCGATTCAAACGAAAATTCTGATGCAATCAGTTATGAAGAACTTTCTGCGAGTTGCGGAGAACCCCAATTACAAGTATTTTTAAACGATCTTGCAAACAGAAAATGCAAAAATATTCTTCTTTTTGGTCAGTCAAATACTGGTAAAACAACAACTGCAAAAGACATATGCGCCGCCCTCCATATTGATGGCATGGTAGTTAATGCCTCTGATCTTGGAGCAGAACTCTATGTTGGATCCGCTCCGAAAAAAATTAATGCGGTACTTGAAAAAATGCCTAGCCTCTCTAAAGGGTCTGTAATAGTCATAGATGAAGCAGATGCCTTACTAAAAGAAAGCGCTGATTTTGGACAAAACAATCATCAAATAAGCGTTAATAAAAAAATAATGGATGTGCTCAATCTTGCACATAAAAATGGTCTTTGTATCATTATGATAACCAATATTCGTAATCCAAAAGAGATTCCTGCTACTATCGTCAACCGCTTCACCCGAATCACAGGACAATCGCAAGGTGGGTACATCATTGAGAAACAGCTTCCAACCTTGCTTGGACGTATAACTATTTGTCAAAGAACCGTTAGAGAAACGCTTAAAAACACAAGCGACCAAACATATCTCTTCCCTGACCTCGGAGCCTTTTGTCTTCATATTGCAAAATTTACTGACGGTTGCAATAACGGTGAAATTGCTAGCATAGTCCAAAAAATTATTGAGCGTCATGGGAGGTTCGCACAAAATTACCAAACCGCCATTGTAAGCATAAAGACACCTTACAGCCTCAGTATTATTAATAGAGTAATTAACGAAAACAATTTTGAAGGTCTTGATCAAATGATCGATTTTCTGGGCAGTTTAGAACGAGCAACAACAGACCAAAAAGAAAAAGAGCGTATCAAAAAAACAAAAGAAAATTATGAAGAAAGACTTGAACAGAGCACTAAACTACGTTCAAACCTCATGCTGAATGATTATTCTATACGTATGCAAGATATTCTCGCCTTGGAAAAAGATCCTGAATCAATAATTGAAGCGCTTGAGACTTCAATGTTGACTGATCTAGAAAATGCTCTCAACCCTCATAAAAAACGTATTGAACAGTTGGGGAAAGCTCAACTTAAGGGCTACGAGCAAATAGTAGCCGCTCACAAAAAACTTAAAGAATGCATGCCAGCTCTCCTTGAAAGTTTAGAAGCTATCAAAAAGGCATATCCGAAAGAAAGCTTCAAAGATCTTCATGAGAATATAGAAAAATTTGAAAAAGAAATTGATGAATATATTAAAGACACTACTGCAACAAAACGAGCTGCTATTTATAGATTAGATATATTTATCAAAGGTAAGATTTCAAAAATTCTCGAAGCAACGTTTAATGCTTCTTTCTCTGTCTTTATTGTTCATGGCATCGCTTATGAAACCTGCGTGGCGGAACAAGGAAATGGGGATACAACTCGTATCAATCTTGAAAAACAACAAGCTGACTTAGAGGCCACCCACAAGAATCCTGCCGCAATTTTAGATATTCTTAAAAATACAAAGATGCCTGCCGAGGATAAAGTCAAAGCGCTCAAGAAAATTATTAAAGAAGCAGATATGCATGGTTCAAATAATAGTGCGGATGCCTACAAAGCTGTTTGCAGACGTTATAAGCATGTTAAATATTACTACGAAACATACCGCTATCACCTCCCCAAAATGAGTCGCGATGACCTCCTGCAAGTTGCTCAAAGCGTTAACCATAAACTTGCTTTCGAAACCATCACAGACAGTGATATTCAGCAACAAAATTTCGAAAACATTATCCTCACTGAACTTGGTATAGGGCCAAAGGCTACCTCCCTTGGAGGAACTCTTAAGAGTGCTGCAATCAAAACAATCATGACAACCTGGAGTTGTCTAAAATACCCATTCACCTCACCAAAACAACGTCTCACGTTTGCCGGAAAAATCAGTAAAAAGATTGCACGACATGGGCTCGACGGTGATCTTGATGCACTTGAGCTCGTCAAAAAAGTAAGCACCGACCCACTCAAGAGCAAAGAGATCATCAACAGAGAAATCGTTTCTGCTTTCTTAAAAAAATACGATTTCACGCCAAGCACAGATGCCACGGCGCTCACAAATATCTTTAGCGCAAAACCAAAAGATCTTTACATAAGAAAAGGCCGAGACAATATTCTGGAAGTCAGTGCCGATGGAAAAGAGTTCATCTCTCTAAACACGATACGCAAAGAATATGAAAAACACCAAATTATAGAAGAAGACAAAAAAATCGAGACAAGCACAGAAGTATAAAACTTCTGTTTATAGTATAAAAAGTGAGACGGGGGAGTTGAGATTTGTGTCTCAACTCCCCCGTCTCACTTTTGTTCTTCCTTTTTTATTTCTTTACCTGCTGTGCCGCCATCGCTTTTTCAAGCTGTGCAGCAAGACCTGGGTAGCCATTGGTACGTGCAATATCAATAGCCCGTTGTGAAACAGGTAACTTCAATTCATTTACCAAGAAATTCACAACCCCACTGTCTCCAGCGCCTGAAGCATAATAAAGCAGCGCCCCGTCACCAGCGCGTAGATTTGCACCATATTTATTAAAAAGCTCAACAATACCAAGTTTATTACCCGCATAATAGAAAGGCAGCATGCCATCTTTTGCCGGTTGATCTTTAGCTGCAGGGTAGTTTTTCAACAACCTTTCGACAAGCACTTTATCCCCAGCTCTTACAGCTGCCGCCATTAAGTCTGGTGCATTAGCCGCCTGCGCTGCGCGATTAGATTCAAGATATGTGGCCAATTCGTTGTTGCGATTTTCACGGGCTAGATCAATGGCACTTTGAGGAATTGGAAGACCGCGATTAATAAGATATTCAATAACCGGCCTACTACTAGCTCCTGTAGCAAAGTAATAAAGAACACCATCATCAGCACCGATATCAGAACCATTCTTATCAAAAATCTCAACAATGTTTTTATTGAGTCCCGCATAAAAGACGGGGAGCATCCCACTTTCGTCGCGCATTTCAACTATTTCATGTTGCGTATTGAGAAGATTCACCACCGAAGAAAGACTGCCCGCCTTGATAGCTGCGATCAGTTCTTTCAAGCGTGCCTGAGCAATCGTACGACGCTGCTCAAGGTAGCCCGCCAGGGATTCTTTTCCATTTTGACGAGCAATGTCGATTGCCAATTGTGGTATTGCAATTCCTGCTCTCAAGAGAACATCGATGGTATTTTTCTCTCCCATCTCAGCCGCCTTCATCATGAGAAGGTTGTTATCTCCATCAAGTTTAACGCCCTTTTCCCACATTTTAATAACAATTGCAGGTGATTTATATGCATAGGCGACAGGCGAAAGTCCCATTTCATCATGCTGGCCAAGCGCCGCAGGATTTGCTGCAAGAATAGTATCAAGAGAAGCCACATCACCCTTCTTGATCGCTTCAAAAATATCATCGGTACGAGCAAGTAAAGGTGAAACAAACGGAGCACTTGGAACACTTAAATTCTTAAAGAGTGCTTTTTGCGCAATATCAACGAGAGCTGTTGCTATGTGTTGTATACTTCCAACCGGATCCTTAATGTTAAATTCACCAAGATCTTGTGTTATATCAGTACCAAGAAGAGTCACATCAACCTTGGCACTTGGGAGTGTACCTTTTGTCACATCTGTCACCGAGCCACTCCAGTAAACTTTGCGGACAATGACCATATTAGCAATCTGATTAAAGACCATTTTACCCTGGTCAATAACACCAATGCCAAGTGTTCCCAACGTTTTAAGGGTATCAGCAGCAAGTTTTGTTACACCAAGTTTATTGAGCATATCAAAAAGTGCCTGGCCAACAACCGTCTCTTCCAATCCTTTTTTCAATTTTAACAAATTCAGTGTTGTAATCTCTTTTTGAACATCTAATTCTCGAAGCACGGATAAAGCAGGGTCCTTAAAGAAAAGAACACGGCGTCCTTCAGCCTCTTTAACCCGCTGTTCTTGCGCTTGAATATCTGCCATACTTGCACGACGTTTAAGCTGCTCGAGCGTATTGTCTATATCCTGCTTAAGAGTCCCTTGTATTCGATTAAATTCAGCATTAATTGACTTATTTAAGGCGTCGGTCAATGTATTGGTGAATTCAATAGTAAGAGCAAGATTATCCAGTTTAAGCTGTTCCGCTAGTTTTGAAGTATCTTTAAACGAAAGGTCAACCGCTTTAATGCGAGCTAAAATCCCTGCTTCTTTTGGCCCAATCGTAGTTTCTGTATCAAAAGCAAGACCTTTTGTAGAAGCAAGTATTTTTGTCTTTGTATTGATCAACTCACCTATTTTTATACGGCCATCAAGCTCTAAATTAAATCCTTGTTGCAGATGAATGGTAATATCAAGAAGAGGCCCTTTCCCTGAGTCGTCAGCGTTCGTAATTTCAATGTCGCCTATTTTGATCGCATCCATACTGCCGCGCAGAATAAGGCCATTCGTCGATAATTCGAGCGCACAGCCAACTGTTTTTCCTAAAACTTTGACATAGACACTACCACCAACACCCGCATTGAACGAGATATTGCCAATCCGCATGGCAATAGGAACTATCTTGAGACTTGCGGAATCAACATAGCAAGGAATTACTTTGAATAGGTCAGGCGGTAGCTGCAAATTAATCATCTCAAAGAGGCTCATGGTAAGATCAGCAAGCGTTGATAGATTTTCAATTTTTGCATCAATAAACATGCTGCTTAAATCAACACCGACACCAAACGCCAGTTTTGCATGCAATGGTTTTTGCTTACCAATCGCACCTTCTCCAGACATTGCAAAAAGCTCTGGAACAAGAAGTGATGCACCTGCTGATTCTATTGCCGCGGAGATCGCCGCATAAGTTTCATAAAACTTAACCCCTAAATTACCAAACTCAATATTGGTTACACCAATTTTGCTAATATTAAGCGGATCTTTCCAAATACCCTTCATGCTCAAGTCGCAACCAATCCCCATGGCTGTTAATCCAAGTTCCCCCGCAAAAAGAAGTGGTTCTTGACCTGGTCCCGGAATAAATTGGAATGAACCTTCAAAAGCAAGACTTGGTTCACCACGGACCACGAGATAAAGTGCTGCCGCTTTAAAGGTTGCCGGTGGAATCACAATTGAAAAATCACCCGTTGCAAGACCCATCTTGAGAGACATTATCTTCAAGTTTGTGATATCAATGTTTCCGATAAGACGAAGCCCCACGCCTTTGTTGCCTGTTTTTTTGATAATGCCATCGAGCGCTTTGAGTGCTAAATTTTCTGCTGCGCCAGAAATCGAAACTCCAGCAGAAAGAGTGCAACCCGCATCAGTTCCTGCAAGTTTATCTGCCGATGTACTAATCTGTAACCGCGCATCATCAAGCTTAATAAGATCGACAGCTTCACTAATAACCGTTTTTGGTACAAAAAGTTCTGGGAAGCTTTGTGAGAGTTTCCAGCCTTTTGGCAATTCAACAATAAACGTCATCCCTGCGCCTGATGATCCTAAGAATGCTCGCGCCGTAAGTGCAGCCTCTGTATTGATAATATTTGCTTTACCACGAATATAAAAAGCCCCCGCAAATACCGTATCCTTTGCAAGTGCTTTTCTTGTTCCTTCAGCCGCCTCACCGTTAAGAGCTACTCCCTGTTTGCCAGGAATTGTTGGCTGGGCAGAACCCGTTCCAAACACGCCTGCTTCAAACCCAACGCCAACATCATAAATAGACACATCTTTGAGAATAGATAGCCCAGGAACATCTTTCGGTAAAAGATCAAACGGCTTCCATTTTGGAGAACCCATACCGATACCAATCATGAACCGAGCCGATGGCGATGCGCCAAAATCAAATGAGAGATTAGACTCTAATACAAGTCCCAATGCTTCAACTTGGCCGTGTATAGTACCTGTTTTTTTACCAGTATCAAGCCTGAGTTTTCCTGACTCTTTAAACTTTATACCCGCAACAAAAAGGCCCTTCTCTTTGTCAGAACTCTTTACCGAACCATCAAGAACAATGCCATCTACATTAGAAATAAGAAGCTTACCTTCAAAAATAAGCGCATCCATAAAGGTGTCTTTAAGCTCTTTGATAATATCGCCAAGCATCATATTCTTAATCTCTAGAGAGGTAGATACTATCGTCTTAGGAGCTTTTTCTACACCAAACTGCTTTAATTTTTTCGTATTTGGACCAATACTTCCTTCAAGAATTACCGGTTTGCCTTGAAAAGCCGCTGAAAGCTTAACTTTCGCCGCTCGCCCAATACCAAAAGAAGCGCTCACTGTTTCGAGTGCTACTTTTAGACCCGGCAAAATTTCTAGATCAACACGTTTTCCTTTTCCATCACTAATAAGACCTGCGAGAGAGAATCCACCAAGAGGAGAAAAAGTTCCAAATCCCGACATAAAGACATTAGAAAAAGGAGTGCTCTCAAGTCCAGGGAAGACCTCTTTAAGAGCCCGCGGTTCAAACTCTACCTTTCCCGAAAGATCTTGAGCCGTAAGATCAAGAATGATTGAAAACTTTGTTTTCTGTCCAAAAATTTCAACAGAAAAATCGAGAGACGACTGATCAAAAAGATTTAAAACCAGATCGCACGTCCGTACGCGGAGTGTTTTTCCTGGAATAAAATTGAAAAGAACCCCATCACCCTCGACTCGCACCCCAAATGTAATTGACTTCACCAAGCGTAAATCATATTCACCTTCGCCGGTATGAAGCTTTGGAATAATAAGATCTTCTTCACGTATAAACTTGGACATTTTATCTTTTAATGACGAAATAGATTCAGCAGGCCCCTCACCAAAAACATAATTTTTCCATGGAGCAACAGCAAGGTCATATTTTAAAAGTTTTGCCGCAGAAAGCGCTTCTTTTCGATCTTTATATTCATCTTCTGTCATTAATTCAATAGATTTGATACCAACGACGGCAGGTTTCCCAAGAATGGTTGCCTTACCTTCATACCCAATGGTGCCTTCAGGTTTAAAAAGAAACTCTCCCGTTTCCAAGGTAATCACGCCCAAATTTAACTTTTTAGCCTTTGTTGGAAATTGGATCGCAAAAATACCCTCTTCACCCTTTTCAGTCGCTTCTGCTTTAAGCGCGTATTTCTCTGGGACAAATGGAATATAAAGAGCAATTTTCATTTTTTGTGGTTCAATTTTTTCATCTGGAGCAACAAAATCAAACTTTGAATCATCATCAATAGATGACAATTCATCTATTGAGGGAACCTCTTCAGATTCTGTTCCCGTTTGAACAGCAGTTTGCTGCGCATATAGATAAAAAAGTGTTGTTGGCGCTAGAACAAGGATAAAAACCCAAGCCCATAGGTAACGCCCAGAAAAATACTTCATACTCCCCCCTAAACATAACCAACCCCCTTAAAGTTGGCTACACCCTCTCTAACCCCAATTTTACTCCCATTTCCCCTCCATTTTCCCTTACTTCTTTATAAATCCTACTCTGCAACAAAACCAAAACGCAATAGATTATATTAATCAAGAAAATGAAGCTTAATTCCAAACAAACGACGTGTTTTATACATTACAAGTGCAACCACAAGACAAAGCGGTCCAACCCAAAACCAATACCAAAGCTTCCATAAAAGTGCAAGAGCAAGTGGTCCTGGCAAAAACGAAATCAACAAATAGCAAGCCATATACAAGGCCCACAAAAGCGCCGCCATACAAGCAAACTGCAAAACCGATTTTTGTAAAAAAGCCCACAAGGCATAGCCATAATAGACAAAGTGAAAACGCCGTCTTAACCACCACAAACAGAGTGCTATCTTTACTCCCGTTGCAATAACCGTCGACAAAACAATCCCATATAACCCTAACGTAGATAAGAATGCCAAACTCAGCGCCGTGTTTACCACAGCACTTACCAATGCGGCAAAAACAGGAAGAATGGTCTCGTGTTGTGCATAAAACATATTGAGCACAATTTTGTCGAGAGAAAGAAAAAAGAGTCCCACAATAAAAATACTCAAAAGTATGCTTAATTGCTGTGTATTTTCAAGGGTCATTCGCCCTGCAAACACTAAGGTATAAAATATTTTATATGAGAATGTAATCATCAATAACGTTGCTGGTACCGTCACCCACCAGATTAATTTTGTTGCTTCAAACAGATAAAAACTCAATCGCCGAGGAGCATACCCCCCAATACGTGAAAAATGGGGCAATAAAACCGAAGCAAATGTTGTCGCAAAAATACCCAACGGTATCCGCGTGAACGCATACGTTTGCCGCAAAAGCGTCACCGCACCAACAGGGAGAAATGAGGCAATTTGGCCATCAATAATAAGGTTTATTTCCAAAACACCAAGCCCAACTGCGCAGGGAATAAATTTATAAAGAATCTGCTTCATAGAAACAATCGATTCTTTATCAGGCCTACAAAATGCAAAGCCTACTCTAAAATAATACCAAACCGTCAGACCCAACATTGCAATGCTATTGAAAAGAATACACCATGCTAGAACTTCAATAGGAAGGTCATATTTCCAACAAAGCCATAATTCACAAACCATCAGAATATTTGTACCAACCTGCGTTACAATTGGAACAGAAAACAGGTTTGCCGTCTGTAATGCACCCGCAAGCAGAGCCCCAGATGATGTCGTCATGATAAAAAAGATTAAAATATGAAAACAACGCGCAGCCATAAGGCTTTTTTCAGTAACCTCACTTCCCCAACCAGGCGCAAAAAAGTGCGTTACTTTTACTGCAAAAATAGACGCTACAATACAGCCAACCATTAAAAAGACTTGTGTCACCAAAAAGAGTAATGAAAGCACTTTGCTTACTTGCTCTTTCCCACCTTTTCGCGCAACTGCTGTCAAAGTAGGCACTGCCGCAGCACTCAACGCTCCTTCTGCAAAAATTTTCCTCAAAGAACTGGGGAGTCGAAATGCAACATGGAAAGCATCAGAAACTGCACTTACTCCCATGTAACGGCTCATTAATGTCTCGCGGACAAGCCCTACTACTTTACTTGCTACTGTAATAAATCCAAGCTGGACAGTTTTTTTGACAATAGAACCACGTGTTAAACGTATCGCCATCGCTCAGTATCCCCTCATAGACCTTAATACAAAACTACCATGGATAAGGCCTGGTATATTCAGTATTTTTTTGTTTCATTTTACCATATTTTTGATATAATTTCACCGACTATGCTTTTCACGTTACCACACCATTTCTCATGCCTTCTTTCTAGGGAATAGGACCCGTTCTTATTAGATCATGATCACTCATATTAAAAGTTCTTCTCTTGCCCCAAAAGTCATTGTTTTTGGGGGTATTATGTGCGACATATACCTCAATTGCACTAACGAAACCTTTGCACAAATTTCTTCCGAAGAATATCCTGACTCTCTCTCGTTAGAAGAAGGAACAAAGATTGACCTATCTTCTATTAAGTACGCGGTTGGAGGAGGGGGTGCTAATGTTGCCTGTGGAATTGCTCATCTCGGCTTACCCACCACCATTTTTGCTAAAATCGGTTCTGATCATCTCGGAAATTTTGTCTTCAACACACTCTCCCAAAAGCAGATAGATCTTAGTCTGTGTATAACCTCAAAAACAATAGAAACGGGTACTTCGCTTATTTTGCCGTCAGAAAAAGGGAATCATCCTATTTTGGTTTTTCGCGGCGCAAATGCCTCAGTTCAAGAAGCTGAACTGCCACTCTCTATTCTCGATCAATTTAAAGGAGTGTATATTGCTTCACTTGCAGGAGATTTTGCAAAACTTCTGCCCAAAATAGCTGTACGAGCAAAAGCAACAGGCTCTCTCGTTATGCACAATCCAAGCAAGAGTCAGCTTACCAACACGCAAGACGCTTTTTTAGAAGCACTCCCCTCTCTAGATATTTTGATCGTGAACCTATCGGAAGCAAAGGCTTTATTCACCACCCTCATTTCTTCACAAAAAAAATTCTCCCTCCAGTTATTGTATAAACATCTCTCCCCAAAAGGCCCCCATACCCTTATTATGACCTCGGGTAAAGATGGTGCTTACTGCGTAACTAAACAAAAAACCATTCACCAACCAAGTATTCCCACACCCGTTGTGAACACTGTTGGCGCTGGGGATATTTTTGGCGCAACTTTTTTTGGCACCGTCATGCTTGGCTCTACCTATGAAGAAGCACTCTTACTAGCTGCACACAACAGTGCACACGCCCTCGCATCTTCTGATCAAGAAACAAGGCTTCTTACACTCAATGAGCTTATATCGCTCTCAAAATCATAATTTTTGATTTGCCTTTAGATACCGAAAATGGTAATTAAAAAGAAAAACTTACCAAAACAAGAGATGATGTTTTATGGCAAGCGCCCCGATCTTTGTTGCAAACTGGAAGTCTTATCTTTCCAATAATAGCGCGAAAAGTTGGATAGACACCTATCAAAAACAACTTGTGGAAATGGCTTTAAAAAACAATATCTCCATCTGCCCTGATGCCACTTGTCTCGCTTATGCTGTTGAAAAATTATCACCTGCAGTACGCATTGGCGGGCAAAACTGTTCAGCACATCAACCGGGTGCTCACACAGGAGAAATTTCTGCACAATCCCTTAAAGAAGTAGGAGCGCAACTCTGTATCATTGGTCACTCAGAAACACGAAAAAACAACGGTGACACAGCTGCTTTAATAGCACAAAAGGCACTACGACTCGTAGAAGAAGCTATTACTCCGCTCATCTGTATCGGCGAAGATTATCAGAATGACCTGCTCACCATTCTTCCAGCTCTAAAAAAAACGACTCGGCCAATTTCTTCTTGTTTTTTTGCATTTGAACCTGAAAGCGCTATCGGCACCAACACCCTTCTTCCAGAACAATTACTCAAAGATGCCATGATTGCAATAGAATCGATCATAAAAGCAACTCTTTTTGATACAAAAATTACTCTTTTTTATGGGGGAAGTGTCAGCAGCACAACGATACAATCACTCAGAAAGATTTCTGAAATCGATGGTTTTTTACTCGGACGCGCAAGTCTCGATTTTCAAGAGCTTGAAAATATAGTAATATGTTCCCAACAGTGCTAAATCTTACGGAGAAACAGTATGTTGTATGGATTATTGTTAACATTATATATTCTTATTTGCTTCCTTTTGATGATCTTAATCTTGATACAAAAAAGCAAAGGCAGTCTTGGTCTAGGAACTACTGGCGGCGGCATGCAAATGCTGTTTGGTGGATCGGGAGGACAGTCATTTTTTCAAAAAGCGACATGGGTTTTGGGCGCTCTATTTATGCTCTCATCGCTCGGACTTGCTATTATTAAATCACGCACAACAGCACAATCGCGCTTTTTAACACCAGCGACACAAACAGAAAGACCAGCACCACAGCCTACAAGAACACCTTTGGCACCAACTCAGGCTCCCGTTCAAACAGCAGAAGAAAAAAGCGGCCCAGCCGAAGCGCAGTGATGCCTTATGATCATCCCGTTTCTTAATGCCCTTGGCAAAGGAACATTGATCTTTTGCGACCGTATTGGAAGCTTTATCCTATTTTTCTTTAAGATAGTAGCAACACTCTTTACTACAAAACTTAAAGTGCGACAGGTTATCGCCCAGATGTATATGATTGGCGTTGGGTCATCAACGATTGTCTTCTTGACAGGATCGTTTACCGGGCTTGCGTTTGCATTACAAAGCTATATCGGCTTCAGTCGCGTTGGCACTGAAGAACTTATAGGACTTGTGGTCACTCTTGGTATGACGCGTGAACTCGGTCCTGTTCTTACAGGATTGATGGTTACTGGTCGTTGTGGCTCTGCTATTGCTGCTGAGATTGGTTCTATGCGTACTACTGAACAGATCGATGCTCTAAAAACATTATGTATTGATCCTTTTCAATATTTAATTGTTCCCAGAGTTCTTGCAAGCACTATTATAATGCCATTTCTTACAGTCTTTTCTATGATTTGTGGCATCATTGGTGGCTATTTACTCTGCACTTATTCCATAGGGCTCAACCCAGAAACCTATATCAATGTTATTCGCGAGCGCGTTGAGCTTTCTGACGTTACAGGTGGACTTATAAAAGCAGCTTTTTTTGGGCTCTTTTTTTCGTGGGTTGGAACATATCAAGGTTATTACACATCAGGCGGCGCTCAAGGAATTGGTCTCGCAACAACAAGAAGCGTTGTTTATGGATCAATTATTATTTTGATCGCAAACTACTTCTTAAGTTCCCTACTTTTCCAGACAGGCATAGCATGATTGAGCTTATTGAAGTCCGCAAGCGCTTTGGTGACGACCAGAGATGGGTCACAGATGGTATCAACTTAGTTATTCCATCTGGCCAAATGACCTGCATCATTGGACAGTCAGGTGAAGGAAAATCGGTTCTTCTCAAACAGATTATTGGTCTTATAAAACCAACCTCAGGCTCCATTTTGATTGATGGGCAGGATATTACCAAGATGTCTGAACATGAACAAGAATTAATTTTTAAAAAATGTGGATACGTTTTTCAATTCGCAGCGCTGCTCGACTCTCTTAATGTTTTTGAAAACATTGGACTCAGTCTCATAGAAAAAGGCACTCCAATTGCGGACGTACTCCCCATCGTTAAAGAAAAACTAGCACTCGTTAATCTCAAACCAGAAATACTCTATAAATATCCTTCAGAGCTCTCTGGTGGAATGAAAAAACGCGTCGGTCTTGCACGCACGCTCATCACCAATCCATCGATCATCCTTTACGACGAGCCAACGACGGGGCTCGATCCTATTACCGCGCGCGTTGTTCATGAGCTCATGCACAACATGCAAAAACAGCTCGGCATTACCTCTGCTATTATTTCTCACGATGTTGAAATTTTTAAATACGTTGACAACATAGCTCTTTTACATCGTGGGAAAATACGATTTTTTGGGGCAGCTCAAACCATTTGGGATTCAACAAATCCGTATATTTATCAATTTATTCGCGGACTTTCCGAAGGCCCCATTCAAACAACAGAATTTAGTCACAAAGAATAGATGGACACCTACCTATGGAAACAGAAAAATTATCTCCCAACTCTACACAAGAACACCAAATTATTTTTTTAAAGCAGGCTATTCAAGAACAGAGTCTTTTGTTTCAACAAATCAGAACCGAAATAAAACATGTTATTATCGGCCATGAAGAGACAATTAACCTTATACTGATGTCAATTTTATGCGACGGCCATGTATTGTTAGAAGGGCTTCCTGGTGTTGCAAAAACAACACTCGTAAAAACAGTTGCTGAAATTTTGGGGCTCAATTTTAAGCGTATTCAATTCACACCTGATCTTCTGCCTGCAGATCTCATCGGCACTATGGTGTACAATCAAAAGACAACTGATTTTGAAGCGCGCAAAGGACCACTTTTTGCACACATTATTCTTGCTGATGAAATTAATCGTGCCCCTGCAAAAGTGCAATCCGCTCTTCTTGAAGCTATGCAAGAACAGCAAGTGACTATCGGATCAACGACCTACGCTCTTCAAAAACCTTTTCTTGTTTTCGCTACGCAAAATCCTATTGAACAAGAGGGAACTTACACGCTCCCAGAAGCTCAAGTTGATCGATTTCTTTTTAAATTGCAAATGCCCTATCCAACGCGCGAGCAAGAAAAACAGCTGCTCTTTGCGCTACAAACAAATAAAGTGTGTTGTCAACCAATCTCTCCAGAAACACTCGCCAAAAGTAGAGAGCTTATGGCAAGTATTTATGTTGACCCACTCATTGTTGACTATATAACACGTCTTGTTGATGCAACACGCAATCCAGAAAATTATAATCTCATGCATCTTAAAGGGTATATTCAGCACGGAGCTTCTCCACGAGCAACGCTTGGACTCTTTGCAGCAGCACGTGCCGCTGCATTTTTGGCTCAACGACATTTTGTTATTCCTGATGACATCAAACGCGTTGCATGCGTAATTTTACAACATCGCATAAAACTTTCTTTTGAAGCCGAGGCAGAAGGCTTACAGCCTCATACCATCGCATTACAAATCTTAGAACAGGTTAAAACACCATGAACGATCTTGACAAAATGTCTCCAAAACGCAAATATGGTAAAAAAATTCTCCCCCTTTTACCAGGCAAGGGAAATAATCCATGACGAGTCCTTTATGGATATTGAACAGTTCATTGACTCTCATGTGTATCCTTTCTAGCTTTTTTATGATCTTTATGAGAACGGATGTACCTCGTCGTACAACATTAACTACGTCCGTGCCTACCGTTCAAATTGAAAGCGATGTGTCAAAAGTAAATCCCGCAATTATTTATGAGCATGATCTTTTCGGAACATTTATTTATCAGACAGCACCTGAAAAACCTGCACACGAAGAGATCATTATTCCCGTTCCACCAAGCATTGAAGAAGCTCCTGCATACAAACGAGCAGAGGCAGATTTCCTACCACCACTCCAGATAAAACTCAAAGGGATTCTGCTTAATTCAAACGCACTTTATAGTCGCGCAATTATTGCCAACACAAAGACAAAAAGCGAAAAACTCTACAAAATCGGTGATCTTGTAGAAGATGCGACGATCATTCATATTTACAAAAACAAGATTGCACTCGTTCGCTCAAATGGGCAGCAAGAAGTCCTCTTTTTAAATGAAGAAATGGCCCAATCTGATCCGATTTATCAAGGAGATCGTATTTGGGCAACTCTCATAACCCAAACAGGTAATTCTACATTTAGTATTGATTCACGCGGATTTAAAAAGAAAATTCAGAGTGTTGCACAAATTCTTGAATTGCTCGATATAACCACAGCATTTGACAAAGGAAAGTGTATCGGTTGTCGTGTTGGTCAAATAAACCAAGGTTCATTCGGCTCTCTTATGGGGCTGCAATATGAAGATATTATCACATTGGTCAACGGTATCGAGACAACCAATCCAAACAATCGCGTCAAAATTTACCAGGTGATTAGAAATGCAGGCGGAAACCAGACAATCGACGTAGAAATCATGCGCAATGGCGAATCCAAAAAGCTCTCTTATAAAGCCCACCAAATAACGGATGACGCTGACGATGATGTTCTTGATGAAGAACCAATAAAGAATAACTATCCCGCAGGCACATTAATTCATAGCAATGGTAAAAGTCCTCAGCAAACACGCCCCATTTCTAAGCCAGAAGATTTCCCCGAATTACCCGTAAAAATGCCTGGAAGGCTAAGAACTACTGATTCAGCTTCTCGAGAAATAGCCCAAACGAGTGATAATAATATTACGCAAATGTTTAAGAAAAAAGATCAGCAATCCATGCTAGACTTTGGAAGTCGGAATGCCTTTTTACAACGTTAGAGTCCTATGAAAAAAGAGATTTTTAAAATCACGCTTATCTCGCTTTTCGTCCCCTGGTTCGGCACATTGTTTAGTTCAAAACCAATAAGCGAGATGATTTTTCCTTCATCTGAAAGCGAAGCTGCTGCAGCACAAAAAACGCCGATTATTCCTAAAGAGTTAACACCTTGGGATAATGGCGACCCTCAAGAATTGGTTGAGTTTAATTTTGAAGATGCAGAGCTGTCTACCATTATTAGTTATATCGAAACACGTTTTAATATAACCTTCATTCTTGATACAGTACTTAATCCGCTCCCCCCACAAGGGAAAAATATTGCTGGAATTAAACTCTCATTCAAAACAAACAAACCACTTTCCAAAAAAGAAGCTTGGGGCCTTTTTATCAAATTTCTTGATATGGCTGGTCTTGCTGTTGTTCCTGGGCCAGCAGATCGAGTTTTCCGTATCACTACGACCGATGACAAATCACCTCTTAGTGCAAATAAAGAACGCCTTCCAACACTTATTGGAACTAATCCCAAATTACTTCCCGAAGATTCATCGTGGATACGTTATATTTATTTTGCACGGAACACCAGTCTTGATATGGTCAAAAATCTTTTCAATGCAATGAAAAGTCAAGCGTCACCACGTACAGTCGATTTTCCCGAGCTGCGCGCAATCATGATTACCGATAAATCCATCAATATTAAATCCATCATCAATATTATCGATGAACTTGATAAAGCGAGTGAACCAGAGACTATTTCTATTGTAAAACTCCAGCATACTGATGCGGGGAAAATTGCAAAATTTTATTCATCACTCCTTGAAGAAAATGACCAACAAGGACTTGCTTCCCGTCTTGCCATAGGTAAACGGCAGACGCTTTCTTATTTTCCTGTCGGAGTAAGGGTTATCCCTGAGCCTCGAACAAACACACTCATTCTGCTGGGTGCGGCTGAAGGGATTACAAAAGTAGAAGAATTTATTATTAACACTCTCGATAAGCAGTCAAACTTAACCCACCGCTTTACCAAGGTAATTCCCCTTAAACATATTCAAGCCAGCGCTGCAGAATCTATTTTAAGCAAGGTAATTCAATTTAAATCTGAGACGGAAGCTGCTCAACAGGGGGGAGTCCGCGACGGTGATAAATATTTCAAACCTCTTTCGCTTGTCGCCGAAGACTCTGGCAACCGCCTCATTCTTACGGGAGATTATGAAGATATCCTTAAAATTGAGGGGATCCTTCAGCAGATCGATGTCGAACCACCCATGGTCGCACTTCAGGTCTTTATTGTTAATACTGACACCACTAAATTAAAAGATTTCGGCACACAAATTCGCAACAAAATACCAGGACCTACTGGGCTTATTGGGAACAATGTAAATTTTCAAACATCGGGACTTGGTCTTACGGGCACTATTGTCGAAAATACAACTGAAACATCCGGGTCATTCCGTCTGCTTGGTAATTTGGTGCAACTCGCTCTTGGTGGAGCTGTTGGATCGACCTATGTCACCTTAGGAAATGATTCGTGGGGTGTTTGGGGAATGCTTCGTATGCTTGAAAAATATACCAATGCAACCATCGTACAAAACCCATTTATTACCGTAGTTAATAATTATCCTGCGGTCTTTACGCACGGTACTACCCGGCTTGTACAAAGTGGTACTACTTACAGCACAACAGGTCCAACCTCTAACTTAAAAGACTTAAAAGCAGAACTTGAGCTCAATATCACACCACGCATCAGCTATGAAGGATATATTACTCTCGATGTCTCTATCACTGACTGCCAGTTTACCGACTTAACTGACACATCAAACGGTAATCGAATCACTAAGGTTGTTAAATCATCTCTCATTCTTGCTGATGGAGAAACGGTAGTATTGGGCGGCCTTATTAGAAATTATGATACCGAAGATGAAATGCTTGGATCACCACTTGGTAAGATTCCAATTATTGGATGGTTCCTTGGCAAAAATAAGGAAAAAAGCAGTGAAAAATCAAGTCTCTTGATTTTCATTACCCCAAAAATTATTCCACCAGAATCAACTGAAGAAGCGCGCAAATTTACCAAAGATAAATTTGATGATGTAACAAAAACACTCTCTCTTTCAACTGACAATTATCAGCTTAAAGACCCAATCCATCGTTGGTATTTTGACGATCTCCATGAAGGAAAAGAGTCTCTCTTAAGTTTTGCAAAAGGAGAAGGCTCATTTATTTACCCAAGCCAGAAAGAGCAACTCGGTAAAGCAGCTTCAGGAAAACCTTTAAGTTCGTATCTCTCATGATAAAAAATCTTTTTTTCCCTTCTCGATTTGGCCGTTCGTATCTATTTTCACAACGCATCGTTGCTTTTGATTTAAATTCGGATAGTGTCCGTGCAACCTGTGTCTATGCACATCGGTCTCTCTCAACCATTACACATTGTCTTGAAGAGCCCTACACGCCAGGATCTGAAGACTCATTAATTCAGGCACTCACAAAATTAAAAACCTCTCTTGGGACTTGGAACAAAAGTATTATCGTACTTCCAAGCAACAAGGCAGCTTTCAAACAGCTACACCTCCCTTTTTCTAATAAAGCAAAGATCAAACTAATTCTCCCCTTTGAGCTTGAATCAGTTCTTCCATACCCAGTTCCAGAAGCAGCACTTGATCTTATCATCACAAAAGAAGGTTCTGACTCCGAAAATGCAACTGTCTTTGTAGCAACAATGAAACAGACACTGCTTGCAATGCTTGTCCAGCCATTTTTAGATGTTGGCATCATTCCGGATCGTGTAACATTTGGAGGCATCGAGCTCTATGGCTTTTTACATTTACTTAATGATCCAAAAGCTTCTCAAAATCTCGTTGTAGCGCTTGATATTGACACAACAACCACTGACATTCTTATGCTTGTTCAGGGGAAGCTACAATCAATCCGAACCATTTCGCGTGGTATTTCGTCAACACTTGCTAAACTCGACGTCTCAACACTTACCGTAGAGCAGAAGAGCGAACTTCAGGCGCTCATGAATGAAATACGATTTACGATTCAAGCACTGATACGAAATGAACAGATTACAGAGCCTATTCAGCAGGTACTTCTTTTAGGAGCTGCCTGTTCAATGGAAGGCCTTACCGAGTTTCTCAGTCAAGCACTATCACTCCCCGTTGCAGCTATTCCAACTCACGCAATTGTTCGACAATCAACTATCAATACTGATCTTCAAAGTATGATTCCAAACCAAAACCTTAAAAGCCTTGCTGCCGCACTCCCTTGGAGTATTTCAGAATCATTTAATATTGGACAAGCGCTTCGCGAAGAGCGCGATGCTCGACAATTTACCGCTCAAATCATTACTGCAGGATCTTTGGTAGGATTGCTTCTTTTTTCTTTTATGCTTTTCAGTTTTTTCTCAATCAGAAAGCTCAATAATGAGCTTGAAGCATCGCGGCAAGAGGTTTCTCAGCGCATCACCAAAGAATTTAACCTGACTTCCCAAGCTTCGCGATCAAGTTCTGCTTCAAAGAGAACAAGTCCTCTCACGCAATTGTTTGATGCTGCACAACAAAAACTTACAAAAAATGAAAGCCTCTGGTCATCATTTACTGCAAATCGTTATGCATTTCTACGGTATCTAGAAGCGTTAAGCTCTCATATAAATCGAAAAGAGCTTGGGCTTGAGCTTAAAACACTGAGGCTCAGCCGAGACAACCAGTCTGCGGAAGATCGTATTATGCTTGAAGGTTCTGTAAAGGATTGGGACGCTCTTAGAAAATTTGAAACAGCTCTTATCGACACACAACTTTTTACCATGGTTCCTCGGCTCGAAGAAACAAAGTTCTCAAACCTTATCCTCACAATCAATAAAAAAGGAGAGGGACTTCGATGATTACAGTACTCCGTATTAAACATTTTTTTGATGAACTTGATGAGAAAAAACTTACTCAATATCTTTTTATTCTCATTGGAGGACTCACCCTCGTTCTTGGTGGTATTACTTATTACACACAATACCGCATAAAAACACTCAAAAATGAAATTAGAAAAGTAAATGCTATACGTGAAAAAGCACGCGATCTTCTTTCAAAAAACGCCGTAGTTAATATGCAACGAGATGAAGTCGATACTATTTTAGCTCAAGATAACCAGTTCAAAATAAAAGAGTTTTTTGTTGAACTGGTTGCAAATTTAAACCTTACCGCACAAAGTTCAAAAGAGACAGAGCTCTCAAACCCACAAGACCTGGATAATGGATATAGCGAAACAAAGCTTGATGCAAGTTTTTCGGGTATTTCCATGCAAAGGCTCTGCGAACTTTTGCTTCAACTCGAAAAAAATCGTAGAATCTTTCTTAAGGAAGTTGTAATTACTAAGTCTTCACAAAGCAATGCTATTGATGTGTCACTGGTTATTGCAACACTTCAACAAAAAATAAGCACTTAAGAGACCCTGGAGTCCTCATTATGACAGAACAACGTTTTCTTATACTCCTGGCCACATACAGCTTATGCACAGTATTTCCCATGACACTCTCAAGCACCGCAACTTCTACTGCCCCAGATACAAAAATCGCAACCTCTCAATTACCTCCATTACCTCAATTACCTCCATTACCTCAATTACCTCCATTACCTCCTTCGCCTCAATCAACTACACCAACCCAATCGTCCACCTTACCTCCATTACCTGCACCAGCTCAACAGGCTCTCCCAACTCAAACACCAGCACCAGTATTAACTCAGCAGCCAGCGCCCGCACTCTCATCATTGCCTCAACTACCCCAATTACCATTTTTAACAGCGCCCGCAGCACAGACACCACCACAGCAAATCGCAACTCAAAAATCACAAACTTCCATATTACCAGTTCCTGTTACTGCATTACCAACACCACAAGTAACAGCACAAACACTACCTCTTGCACAAGCAGCCCCAAAACCTGCCACACCAAAACGCAAAGTTCCTCGTAAACAACGCGCCCCAACGGAAAAACAATTAGCTATTTCATCTAAAGATCTTGAAGAAGCCGCTATTCCCATAGAAGATATTCGCGAAGAAATAATCGAGCCAGATGGAGTCTCCTCAATTTTTGAAAAAGAAGAAGGAGAAAACGAATTTACAGACATTGAAGAAGTTGTGCCTGAAAAAACTAAACCAACTGGACGCGATCCTATGTTTGTCATCAAGAAAACCGACAAACTCGCCTCTTTAGTTGAACGACTCGCAGCACGAAAAGGATTTAATGTTATCTTACCCCATGGCGCTGAACTTTTAAAAGAAACCATTAATTTACCCAAAAGCCTGCGCATGCCACTTTCAGAAGCAGAAAAATATATTCACATGCTTCTCGAGCTTGCCGGTTATTCACTCAGGCCATCGGGTGCATTTTTTAAAGTCACCAAGCTGAATGAAAACAACTTCGCAACCGAACCTTTAAAACTCTATGTTGATCCAAAAACACTCCCAAAAACAGATGAGCACATTAAAGCTATCTATTTTCTGTCTAACTTTAAAGTTCCCCAAACAAATCAGGGTAATGAACCAATTAATTTACTCATGAAGGATCTCTTAGGCTCACAAAAAGTATATTTTTTTGATCAGAAAACTAATGCCGTTATTCTTATTGGGTCTGCACAAAAAATAGCCGCGACTATGGATGTTGTTAGAAAACTTGATGCTATCGGATCTCCTGAAAAACTCGGAATTATTCAGCTCTTTAATGCTTCAGCAAATGTTGTTGCTGAACTCTTAAATAAACAGATCATCGCAACGACTAATCATGCTACACGGCCTACACTTAAAACACATGAAGATCTCTATTTTGCCCCTAACACAAGGGTTATTCCTGATATTTCTTCAAATTCTCTTATTGTTTTGGGCCAAGAATCAGCAATAAATAGAATTCGAGACCTTGTGAGCGATTATCTCGATTTACCTCTTGAATCAGGAAATTCAATTCTCCACGTTTATGATCTCCAATACCTTAATTCAAGAGAATTTGCCCCTATTCTTTCTCGTATTGTAACTCCAGGCGGATCCGAACAATCAAGGAAAGATCAGGGAAGCCATGATCGTCTTTTTGATGGGGTTATTATAGTCGCTGAAGAAGAAAGCAAAGTAGAATCAGCAGGCTCCTCAAAAACAAGTGGCTCACTAACCATTGGTGGAAACCGACTCATAATCGCAGCGAATCAATATGATTGGAAACAGATTAAGCGCCTGATTGAACAGCTCGATAAACCAGTACTACAAGTTATTTTTGAAATCTATATTATGGATCTAACTCTTTCAGCGACAAAAGATCTCCGTGCACAGCTGCATAACCTGGCCTCCGGATGGGGTCTCCATCATGGCGTTGAGGCACAATTTGCAGGAATATCGACTCAATTGTTAGATGGCACAACTGCTGCAACAGCAACAACCCTCGATTCAGATTTATTGCAACTCAATAATCTCATCCCACCAAGCTCTCTTGCCGCACAATCTCCAGCAGGGTCAATGATTATTTCACTCCGCGACCCAGCACGTGATAATATCTGGAGTGTCCTCCGAACACTCGACAATTGGAACGAACAACATGTTATTTCTCAGTTCTTTATTCTTACTAAAAACAACTCGACTGGCGTTGGTGAAAGTGACGAAATGAGACGTAAACAAGGGGAAGCTTCATCAGGGCCAAGCGGTGTTACAACCATTCCTGATGTCGACTATACCGCAAAAATCAAGATCGAAATCACCCCACGAATCAGTTCTCTTGATCGCCTCTCGTTTAAAACTCATATTGATATTCAAGACTTCTTATCAGCACAAGATTTTACCCGTTCAGCACGTTCTATTGATACAAGTGCTATTCTAAGCTCTGGCCAAATTCTCGTTATGGGAGGGCTTACAAAAATTAATGATACTGAATCTGAAGTAGGAGTTCCTCTTCTTTCACACATTCCAATTATTGGGAATTTCTTCAAAGGATCAGGTAAGAAGAAAGAACGAAGCAATCTTGCAATCTTTATACATCCTACAATCATTGATCCAAAGCTACGTTCCGGTCTCAATTTATACACAGGTAATAAAGTCGCCACCGCCGAAGAAACCATAAACTCAACAGACCTCTTTAGCTCACTTAAAGACCCAATCACCCGATTCTACTTCAAAGACAAACCAGGCGAACGAAGCATTGATCTCTTTAATAAATATTACGATGATTCAAAGCGTTTTGTCCGAGACAACCGCGATGAAATCGTGATATCAGACACTCAGGTAAATAGCCAAGAATCTGCTAAACTCAAAGAACTTCTCAAAGATGAGAAGAATCCCTTTGAAGAGAAAAATTAACAGTTTAGATGAGGCACAGAATGATTTTTTTTCCATTGCAGGGCCGGTAAACCCAACAAAGCATTATTGCCTACCTTTGGCTACTCGGCTCAATGAACACGAGTTGCGTGAACTTATTGCTCAAGAAAAATACTTTATTCTCCATGCCCCACGGTAGTCTATGCGTTGCTCAATTTCAGCTAGCTTTAAACTTAATACGCAGATCGCTAAACTTATTATACTTATTGACCTGATCTTTGTGGCAAGCAGCCTGCGCGATTAAACGCATAAGCAAGCGATTATGGAAATCTTCTACAGACTTAAAGCCATGGTTTTTTATCTCAAATTCAACCAATACCCCAATAAGCTTTTTAAAGCTCTTTCGACTGTCTATTACAACCGGAATAAGCGGAAAACTAACTTTTGCTCGAGTTAGCTCCCCTTTGAACGGCAGGGTATCTTTCTCAAAATAATTCTGGAAAATCTTCTCAAGAATATGCATACGAATTTGATCTTCACCCGTAACAAGAAGATTTTCTATGGATTCACTTTTTTGCGGTAAAACAAGCGGGATTGCGGCATTTTTAAATCGCCGAGCAATTTCTCGAACCCCTGAATTAATAAAAGCTTTTTCATTGGCGTCTGTTTCCGAATCGCCTGTTTCTTTATTTAAAGAGATAGGGAGAAGAGATGTAAAAAGCGGAACAAGCTCCTCTTCAAATGCCCATCCCTGCAGAAAACTCCGAGCCGTTCTTCTGTTCTGTTCTTGTAAATCAAAGTTTGCTCCGTTTTGAATAAAAAGCTTTACGAGCTCGGCATACTTTTTATAACAGGCAATATGAAATCCTGTTTCCTTAAACCTATTCTGCAAATCAATAGTGCTACCAGCTTTAATAAGAGATTGCACTAGCTTAACGTCGTTATTTTTGCAAGCCAAATGAAGAATAGTCTCGTCAGAAATGGCTTTTAAATTTGGATCTGCTCCAGCTTGAATGAGCAATTTTACTGTTTCAAAACACTTGCTCTTATAAGACAAATAGAGCGCAGTACATTTATTGCAACACAAATTAAGGTTTGCGCCGGCTTTTATAAGCTGCTTTGCCAAACATTCTTTTTTTTCTCGAAGAGTTATATTTTCCTTCTCATCAGGATGAAGACAACAAGCACAATGAAGAGCTGCAAAACCAATCTTATCTGTTATGTCAAGTTTTGCGCCGGCTTTAATAAGGAGCTCTCCTATTTCTGAGTATCCCTCTTCACAAGCTATAATAAGCGGAGTTTCTTTTAAGAGATTTTGAGCATTGACAACTTCTTTCCCTCTGCCTTCTAATAGTTTTTTGACTGCTTTCGTTTTGCCTTTTTCCGTTAATTTAATCAATTTTTTACTTGTTATTGAAAGGACTATTGGATTTATCAATGATTTAATAAACTCGCTCGCCTGCACCGGAAAAGCAACGGTAAAAAGAATGGTAAATGAAAATAATAAAACCTTTAGATTCTTCATAATAGCGACCTCTTAATATTCAATTAAAACTATTTGTTTTTACATGCCAGTAAACACAATATTTTCTTATTTTATCACGTTTGGATCAAACTTGAGTTAATCGAATAAAAAAGAGTGGTAACTCCTAAAAGCTACCACTCTTTTTTAAAAAGTATCGTATTAAGAATACTGAGGAAGTAATTTCCTTAATTCTTCATAATAGGCTCGATATTCTGGTACAAACTTACAGAGAAGTTCTAAGCCTTTGGCTTCAAACCGAGCATGGTCACCAGACTGTTCATCCTCTTTTGTAAGAACTTCAAGCTCTTTTTTATATTCATCAGAATTTGTTGTTATATATAACACCTTGTCTGTTATTCCCTCATACTTTTCGTTAAGAGCTTTAAAGGCCTCTCTGATCTTTACAACAGAATCATAATCCTGCTTAGCACCCAGTCTTCCAAGAGACGCGCCTTTTGCAAAAGCATATTCTTCATAGCTTTGAGTTAGCTTCTCCTGAGCAGGCGCTTCTGGTTGTTTCGGCGTTATAATGAGTGACTTACCATCGGTTGTTAGTTTAACCAGCGACCCTTCACTCATATTAAGCAGTTCAAGAATCGCCTTATCCAAAATAAGTGCGTTGCTGTTACCAAGTTTAACGATTTTTTTTAACATAAAAATCTCTTACTAAAAGTTTTGTATAGTGAAATATGATATACATCTGTGCACGTGATGTTATTACCATGTTAATACACTATAATTACTATTGCAAGTGGTTTTGTTAAAAACGTTACAATTTAGCCTGTTTTTTTGGATGCCGACTATCAAAACTTAACGTGAAGCTAATAATCGGCACCTCGCTATCTCTGTAGCTCTAAATTCGTTAATCACCGATTAAAACAAGACTTTCTTTGCCCTTAAACCCGATGCCGAGTTTTAAAATCCTTGTTAAGCCCAGGGTCTGCAACTCTGTTTCGTAGTGCCTATCTTCAATTTGTTTGAGTGCATCTTGAGCGGCCTCTTCGAGACTTTCTTTCTCATCTTTATCCAGAGCTTTGAATTCAATCACCGCTCCTGGTTTTGATCGGTCGTTGGGGATGACCATTACGTCATATCGCCCCCATCCACTTTCTCGATTTGACCGAACTTGGTGTGTTTGCATAAGACTTACGAGCATTCCAAGAACCAGAGCATGATAAAAGTTTTCCGGCGTATCGCCTTGCATGTCGAAGTAGCTAAGGCTTTCGCGGGAAAAACGTTCAAAGATTTTTTTAAATTGCGCAGGATCTCCCGCAACGAGTGTTTCGAGCATTCTCGTATAGTGGCGCATCCCAGAACCTTCAGCAAACCAGGTATTAAATGAAATTTTATAGGTTGTGCCAACCTCGACATTAGGAATCAAAAGTTCTGCATAGTGAGCATCCACAACCAATCGATAGTTTTCAAAGGTCAAATATCCCGAAAAAAGCAGAAAATTCCACAACACTGCATCGTTTTTTTCGATATCGAGCATGATAATATTTTCTTGTATAGCTTTCGTTACCTTGCCACCTTTAACGATAACCTCGAGATCTTCTTTCATTTCCGGGGTGCATCGTTTGAGCAGATCTTTTATAAGGGCATTATCACTCGTATTGACCCAATAAGGTTGTAATTCACCGCGGTTTTTAACGAAATTGATAATTGACCATGGATTATAAACTTTGTAGGGCCCACTCTGGTAACCATCGTACCAGCGTCGTACGTCATCAAGATTATTATCAAGCCCAAAATAGCTGAATAGGGCGACTACATCGTCTTCCAAAAAACCAAACTTATCAGAATAAGCGTGCTGCAAAAAAGTGCGTACTTCAAGATGATTGATGCCGCTGAAGATGCTTTCTTTGGCGACGCGCAAAATGCCAGTCATAACGCCCAAATTAAGCGCATTGTTTCCTTTTAGACCTGCGCCGAAAAAGCCCCGCATAAAGCCAATAACTTCATTATAATATCCATTGAGATAGGCAGTATGAATTGGGGCATCATACTCGTCAATGAGAATGACAACTTTTGTTTTATAAGCTCGCTCAAGATACCGAGAAAGATCCATAAGCGAATTTTCATATAAAGCCTGTGAAGCGGTACCTGCAATAATGTCTTGTACTTGCCGAGTTTCCAAATCACTCAAAGAACTACTTATTGCATCAAAATGCCGCTGAAATTCAGTGCTAATTACTCTGCATGTTTTTTCGTAACAAGGCTCCCACGTACCCATTTTTACATCTTTAAAAGTCAACCAAATTACCGGGTACTGCCCTTGGCGCTCCATGCAGTCAGAATATTGCTCAATCTTGAGCCCATTAAATAAATGCCGACGAGACTGATCAACCTTCTCAAAGAAATATCGCAACATCGACATATTTAATGTCTTACCAAACCGTCGTGAACGAGAAAGAAGCGTTACCGCTGCTCCGGAATCAAGCACCTCTTTTATAAGCAAACTTTTATCAGTAAAATAATAATTACCCTCTACAAGTCTCTCAAAATCATCTATCCCAATAGGAACAAACTTTTTAGTCTCAGTCATGTTATATTTCCCTGATAAAAGTTCTTCTCAACGGCGCTTTTTTTTACGCCGATCAGCTCGTGACATTTGCTCTTCATCATCAGTAGCAGCATCATCAGTTCCCGCCATTTTTATCTCTTCAAGCTCGCGCACACGCCGCGTTTCGATCGCCGCACGGTTAAACTGATCAAGATCAAGATGGAAAATGTGGTGCACAATTTCTGAACGAATAGACCGCATCATATCAGTAAAAAGATCATAGGCTTCGCGCTTATACTCAATAAGAGGGTTCTTGTTGCCCCAGCCACGTAATCCAATGCCTTCTTTTAGCCCTTCTAAGTTCACCATATGCTGTTTCCAGGCCTGATCAATAGACTCAAGTAAGAGCCATTTTTGAGCATCATTTAAGAGAGCTTCACGAATAACTTTATCATCGGCTAAAGTGGCCAATTTTGCTGTATCTAGATAATATTCATAACGGAGAAGAAGATAATCAATAATATCTTTTTTCAAGATCTCGCTGTTGCCTTTATTAAATGGCTGTTTTAAAAGCTCATCAACCGGAACATTAATAAGCTGCGCAACAGCCAGGAGAATGCCCTGGTAATTTTCTAGAGTAACCGTGCGCTTAACCGTATATGCATTCACAATATCCGCAACACACTCAGTAATTAAGTCGCGCACCAACGCCGCAATCTCTTCAGCACCCTCAAGCACGCTTCGACGATACGAATAGATCACAATACGTTGCTGGTTTAAAACATCGTCATATTCAAGGACGTTCTTACGAATATCAAAATTTCTCCGCTCTACCATTTCTTGAGAACGTTCAATATTCTTGGAAATAAACTTCGATTCAATGACCTCATCTTCGGTCATACCGACCATCTTCATGCGTCGCTGAATCGTATCTCCTGCAAAAATACGAATAAGTTCATCTTCAAGCGAAATATAAAAGCGAGATTCGCCCGGGTCTCCTTGACGCCCAGCCCGTCCACGCAACTGATTGTCAATACGACGACTCTCATGCCGTTCAGTACCCAAAATATAGAGGCCCCCCGCGACCCGAGACTCATCGGTCAATTTAATATCAGTACCACGACCGGCCATGTTAGTTGCAATCGTTACACTACCCGGTTCACCCGCATGCGCAACAATATCAGCCTCACGCGCATGCTGTTTTGCATTCAAGACAGAATGGGGAATTCCCGCAGCTGACAAAAGAGTCCCTAGATACTCAGATGTTTCAACCGCGATCGTACCAATCAAAACAGGCTGCCCTTTTTTATGGCGCTCCTTAACATCAGTAATAATCGCATTGTATTTACCCTTACGCCCCAAAAAGATAAGATCTGGCTGATCTATACGAATGCAGGGACGATTGGTTGGAATACTCAAAACTTCAAGCTTATAAATTCTATGAAATTCTTCAGCTTCTGTTGATGCCGTACCCGTCATCCCAGCAAGCTTTTTATAAAGACGGAAATAGTTTTGTAAGGTGATCGAAGCAAGCGTCTGACTCTCTTCTTGAACCGGCGCTCCTTCTTTTGCCTCAAGCGCCTGGTGTAACCCGTCACTATAGCGCCGCCCAGAAAGCACCCGTCCCGTAAATTCATCAACAATCAAAACCTGATCTTCAGTCACAATATAATCAATATCACGCCGGAAAAGAGCGTGAGCTCGCAATGCCTGATTAACATGATGAAGCAATTTAATGTTTTCAATTGCAAACAAATTCTTAATCGAAAACGCCTCTTCAACTTTATCAATACCAACTTCTGTTAAAGTCACATGCCGATCTTTTTCATCAACATCATAGTCAGTAGTTTTTTGCAGCCTTTTAATAATTAAATCAGTCTCAACATACAGACGACTACTTTCATCTGTAGCACCTGAAATAATGAGTGGAGTACGCGCTTCGTCGATCAAGATTGAGTCAACCTCATCAACAATAGCGAAATTAAGCTCCCGTTGAACGTAATCAGAAAGACGGAATTTCATATTATCGCGTAAATAGTCAAAGCCAAGTTCATTATTAGTCGCATACAAAATATCGCGCTGATAAATCTCCTTACGATCAGAATCAGGAGTGCTATTCTGCAAGATTCCAACAGTCAGACCAAGCATCTCAAACACTGGAGCCATCCATTGAGCATCACGACGGGCGAGATAATCGTTCACCGTAACAAGATGCGCTCCTTTTCCCGACAAAGCATTTAAGTAAAGAGGAAGCGTTGCAACCAACGTCTTACCTTCACCCGTCTTCATCTCAGCGATTCGACCCTGATGCAAAGCAATACCACCAATAAGCTGAACATCATAATGACGCTCGCCCAATTTACGGCGGGCAGCCTCTCTTACCAAAGCGTAAGCCTCTGGTAAAATATCATCCAACGATCGACCTTTGCTTATTTGAGCGCGAAATTCATTCGTCTTCGCCGCCATCTCTATTTCAGAGAGAGATTTCATGGCAGGCTCAAAGTCATTGATCATCTGGACGAGCGGTTTGATGCGCTTTAACGTCCGTTCATTTTGAGTTCCTAATAGCTTTGCAATAAGTCCTGCAATCATCGCTCTATCCTTGTCTATAATTTGTGGTATACAGTATCAGTAGAAATAGTATATTTGAAACCTTCCTTCTCGTTAAGAATACCATCGGGAAGGTGGCTTTCGCAAGCAAGCGTTTTGTATGCTAAGAGTAGACAACCATGAGGTCGTTTAACCAAGGGAGTAAATAGTCTTTATGAGACAGGTATGGAGAGAAAGCCAAACAGGCTTTCATCGATTAAAAGATCGATTTAAAACATTTGCATTACGTGGTTCAATTATTGACCTTGCTGTTGGCGAAATGTTTATGGCCATTATTTATTCACTTGTTGCCCACATATTACTACCCATACTCAGTTTAACAGTCTTTGGTTTTGACCTCTCAACACTCACCATTACCCTTAAAGATGCCGTTGTGAGTGATAATGGTAATATCGTTAAAGAGGCTATAACACTACAAATAGGAGACTTTCTTAGAACGATTATAAACTTTTTTCTGATCGCTCTCCCCTGTTTTGTTGCTGCTCAGATCTTTTTAACCTCAAATGGAGATAATACTCCCCTCAACGAAGAATACAAAATCCCTCCCAGTAGGCAGCCTCAACAAAATCAAGATCAAAATACAGTAAACAACTTACCCCAAACCATCATTACCCCTCAAACACCAGACTCATCCCAATTTAATCACCCTTCGCAAAACACCCAGTTCCACAAAAAAAAGCGTCATCAAGAAAAAAGCGAAGAAGAGTTATTACTCGAAATTCGTGATCTTCTTCGCCAACTTAATAAAGTAAAGAAGGCTTCCTAGTGTTTTTTATCAATACTCCAACAACCTCTACAGAGAATTAGCTCAGTCTCTTTCCGGTCCGTAAACTCTTCTCGCGCCTGTAATTCAGGAGAGAGAAGATCTTTCTTTCCCGGTTTTCCAACAACAATCATCGCTTCAACAGTATAATCATCGGGGATCTGCAAGACTTTATGCGCTTTTTCATAATCAAAACCCTCTATCGCATGCGCCACTAAGCCCTGCGCATACCCTTGCAAAGTTAATGTCTGGGTTGCAGCACCTGTGTCAAACGAGTGAGTACGAGAAGGTTTTCCGTTATACTCAAACAATATATGCGAAACAACAACAATAAGTACTGCCGCCCGCTGCGCCCACTCTTGATTGAATGGAATCATAAGATCAAAAAACATTTGCCAGTCAGGTGTATCGCGCAACGCATACAAAAAACGCCATGGCTGATTATTAAACGAAGATTGCGCCCAGCGAGCCGCCTCTATAAGAAGCATAAACTCATGCTCTGTAATCGATTCCCCCGAAAGAGCCCTCGACGACCAACGATTAAGAATTATTGGTTCGATAGGAAAGCGTGCAACACGTGTCTTCATGAGATTTTCCTTTTAAAAATGCCATAGTTATCTGTCTGCCAGATAAGTCTCCATCACGACGATAAGACCAATAATTCGTATTGGTAATCGTATCCCCACTGTAAGCCAAAAAACAATTGCATGACAAGATTCCCGCAAATTCTAACTGCCGCTGATTCATGCGTACCATATTAAAGTGAGGAGCCGAAGATCCTCTTTGCTCCAAAACAGAATCCCGATAGGGTGAGTTTTGTAGTGCGGCACGCAGTTCTGGTGATGCTTCATACGACTCTACGTGCGCGCAAGGACCAAAAAAAGCAAAAATCTTTTGAGGAGCACACCCATAGGTATTTTTAAGATGCTCAACAGCGGCCGCAGCAACATTCAAAACCGTACCACGCCATCCCGCATGCACCACGGCTACGGCATTTTTTTGAGGTGAGTAGAGAATGATCGGCAGACAATCAGCCGTCATCACCCCAATACCCACATTTTCAAGCCCCGTACTCACGATATCCGCTTCTTTGTGCCCTGAAAAAGCCTTCTCAATACTCTGCTTATCCGTAAGCGCAAGAGCATGTATGCCGTGAACCTGCCGAGGGAATACCAACGCAGAAAGATTGTTTTCTTTAGAAAGACTCGTAAATGGCTCTAAAACCATAACCTCACTCAGTTTTTGAGTTGTCTTCAAAACATCCGCTGCGCACGATAATTTCTTATCACCAAATACAAAAGAAAGATTCTGGAACGCGAGCATATATTCACCCCTTTTAATCAGCTAAAAAGACCTAGAAATCAGATAGTTCTGGTTAGTTTACCAAATTCCATGAGAGAGAAGTAAGAGGGCTGTGATTTTCCTCTACCTGTTTGTTTTAAAAAAAGGTAAACTAAGAATTATCGATGTGGAATTAAGAGGCCAATAAAGGTCAGATTCTAAGAGAAAGAGTACCATGATAGACGCGACGGATTGTAAAAAAGGGGCCAAACTCCTCTATCGTGGAGAGCCTCATGTTGTTGTTGAATACCAACACATGAAACCAGGCAAAGGCGCAGCCTTTGTACGCCTAAAACTTCGTAATCTCATTTCACGGTCAATGTTTGAACAGACCTTCAGAACTGAAGAGAAGTTTGAAGATCCGGGTTTAGATTACCGAACAATGCAATATCTGTATCACGATGGAGATAAATATGTCTTCATGGATCAGGAATCTTACGAAGAAGTTGCCATTGAACCTGAATTGCTTGAAGAAGTAAAAGATTATCTCAAAGAACAACTCGAATATTTGATGCTTTACTGGAATAACCGACTTTTGGCAGTTACGCCACCTATGCATCTTGCATTAAAAGTAGTTGACACGCCACCAGGAGTCAGGGGTGATACAGCACAAGGTTCTGGCACAAAACCTGCAACATTAGAAACAGGACTCGTAATACAAGTCCCTCTTTTTGTTAATATTGATGATACCATCAAGGTTGATACTCGCGATGGGAAATATATAGAACGCATTCTAAAATAAAAAAGAGCGAACTAACTAACATGAGTGAACAGACCCCAGAAAAACAATATCCGATGCCGGTTTCTTGCAATGATTTAACGTTGCGAGACCAGCGTGCGCTTATTTTTCATCTCCTTTATTCTGCAGATTCGTTTGATTATGAGGTAAGCCTCGAAGCTATTGCAGAAAATATTAGTCGTGAGTATGGGTATATTATCCTTCCGCAAGATTTTGTTTTCACCGCAGCATCAGCAGTCGTATCCAATCGCACTGAGCTTGATCAGGCAATATTGCCTTTTCTTGCAAACTGGCGATTTGAAAGGCTTGGCGTCATAACCAAACTGATTCTCCGCTACGCATTCTGGGAATTTTTACACACAGAAACACCACCTTTTGTTATTATCAACGAAGCCGTGGAACTCACAAAGTGTTTTGCAGAAATAAATGCTTTTCGCTTTGTAAATGGTGTACTTGATGAATGGGTTACTAAAAATCGCCCTGAGGCACGTCGCCCCGATGTTATGGAAGCAACAGATGCTCCAGAAGCACCAGAGTCTGACGACACTTCAAAATAGATATTTATTAAGAGAGAGCCTAAAAACTCTCTCTTATTCAAAAAAACCTAACGCTTGCCTTACTTTGCATTCTTTTGCTAGCTTTGAGTATGAACAAATCCACCAATCTATTGTTCATATAAAAAGGAGCCTTTCGCATGCGCACTTCACCTCTAAAAAAAATATATATTTTCCTCTACCTTTTTTTTCCAGCAACGCTTTTCTGTGATGATATTTTTGTTGATTTTGCACGAGCGCTCGAAGTGGCAGGTGAACCGATATCTCCAATTGTTATCGAACATGAAGCGACCAAAGATCCTGTTAATCCCCCTTTTGAAACAACAAAACAATCTCATATTGTTATCGATTTCGGCAATGTCAGCAAAATGATCCCTAAAAACAGACAAAATCTCATTAATGCAATAGCAGAACAGAAGATTGAGGCCCCGTGGGATTTACAACTTAAAGCCTCTGATAAAGACTTTAAAAAAACGCTAGGAAAATGGTTGCAAGAAACGGGCAACAAAAAAAGTCCTCAAGATCTTGAACACTCATGGGAAAAAGCTCGCCTAGAAAAACCAAAAGATGCCCCGACAAAGGATGCTGTAGAAAAAAAGCTACAAGAAACCCTTCACCAAATACGTAACATTGTCAGAGAAGATGCTTTTAATGTTGTTCCACCAATAAAAAATCCTGCAGAACTTAAAGGCGACGTAGCACTCTTTGCACTCTCGTTTGATCAGATGGCTAAAAACATTAACACCGCAACACCAGATGATCTTCGTAAAATCGATTATTATATTGAGCAATCAAAAGAAACAATAAACAAAGCTAAAAACAGCAAGGCGTATAATGACGTTTCCAACGCTACAAAAAGTTTATTAAACCTCAAAAAAGAGGAGCAAGAATCAGTAAAGGCGAACTATAAAACAATCAGCGACAACATTGACCAAAACTCACTCGAAAAACTCGATACTCAGATCAAAGAATCACTCGAGAACTATATCAAGTCAGGGATATCGGTAGAGAGGATTAAAGAGCTTACTGAAGCTCTTCCAGCAAAATTTTCCCATAAAAAGATTATTATCCAACAAGCAGAAACAGAAATAAAGGGCAATCCAGACCTGCTTTTAACAAGCACGATAGAATGGCCCATTGAAGAAAATGAATACAATACCCTCATTGAAAAACTAAAAAATAGTAAAAAACATCCATTTAAAGAGAATAACTTTAAAAAACTTACCGCAACACTCAATTCTGCCCAAGAAACTCTTATTACCCAATCGGGCCTTAACTTTACGGATAAGCCCACCGAGAAAATAAAATCCATAGATAACTGGCTTAGCAAAACAAAAGATGGAGTTATCGCATGGCATAGTGATACCTGGGGACCCATGGTACAGAAATTAATTTTTATTACTAACGATATAGAAAAACTAATTGAAGCTGAAAAGCGCGTATGGCGCAGAAAAGAAATGATCCCTTCTCTTTATTGTCTTGGTGTGCCACGGCTAGGTTTAATCATCTCTGCTCGGACTGAAGAACTCAATACAACATTTGAAACATCGTTTAAAGATGTTTATACAACACTCAAGACTGATTTAATAACCTTGTTAACAAACATCAGCTCCGAATACAATAAAAAACGGCTCAATGCTCTTCTCAGCTATGAGTTCAAAGACGACCCAAAACCCAAAATTTCGGTCAAGCCAGACTTGAAAACCGAACTTACTCGCTTTGCAAAAATTGACAAGCAATTTACAGACAAACTGCAACAAGATTGGAATACGCTTCAAAAAACAAAAGAAGCCATGGACAAGTGGGTAGAGAGAAAAGGTCCAGAAAGCGAAAAACCTCAACCAGTTGAAAATAAACTTAAAGACATAGAAAAAGAAAGAGAGACCGAATGGTCAACGTATTATTACAATGAACTAAAAACTAAGACTAATAATAACATCTCAGAACAAACACTTGTTAGTAACTACTCTCCTAATACAGATCTCTTAGAGGAAGAACACAAAACTTTTGTAAAAAATATAGTAACTATTGGAAATAACCTAGATCCAATAATTTGGAACATCAACGAAAAATATGCACTTACACTTCGAGAAATTTTAAAATCACTCAAGGACACTAATAAAGTTATATCCAAAGAGGCATGGCAAAAACAACTCGAGTTTCTTCCCTTTATCTTTATTGCAGCCTGCTTAGACCCATCACTTCTAGTCGACGAAATTCCAGCTCTTCTTGACCGCCTCTTTGCTCTCAAAGAAGATGACATCATAGACTACAGCACCAAGCGACTCAGATATTTAATTGCACTTGATAAAACAAGTAAAGAGGATCAAAAACCTGCAGTCCTTAAAAATCTTGATAAAGAACTCACCTATTTCTTTGATCTCATGAGAGAAAAAAAATACAGCTCACAAGCAATAGAAGATATTCTTACTGAACCTGCCTAATCGATCCTGTCAAAAAATAGTGGATTGAGTATACTGTTTGGTGAAAGGAATTATCTTCCATGATTCACCAAACAACCGTTACTGAGTTTTTAAAAAAGCGGCTCCAGTGCCCCGTATTTGACGTACGGTCCCCCGCAGAGTATGCGCACGCACATATTCCCAGCGCCTTCAATATTCCTCTTTTTTCTGATGAAGAACGGGCCATTGTCGGAACCATCTACAAACAAAAAGGACGTGAAGACGCCATCCGCGCGGGCCTTGAAATAATCGGTCCGCACATGACCCGCTTAGTCGACTCTGTCAAAGCAATCACTGACCAAAAAGAACTTATTTTTTATTGCTGGCGCGGCGGCATGCGTAGTAGAAGTGTCGCCATGCTTCTCGACTTTGCTGGATATAAAGTTCATCTTTTAACCGGTGGTTACAAAGCATTCAAAGCTTTTATAAGAGCTGAGTCAATGCAACCGCGTCGTTTTGTCATGCTTGGCGGAAAAACAGGTTCAGGAAAAACCGCAATTCTCTCGGCACTTGCCGCACAAGGCGAACAGGTCATCGATCTTGAAGGTATTGCACACCACAAAGGATCAGGATTTGGTGCTTTGGGTCAAGAGAAACAGCAATCCCAAGAGCAATTTATTATCGATATACTTTTACCCCTTGCCTATTTTTCTCAAGAAAAACCAGTCTGGCTTGAGCATGAAGGTCGTCGACTCGGCGATGTGAATATCCCTGAGGAACTCTGGGTTCATATGGAACAAGCGCCCCTTCTTTTAACCGACCTGCCACGCGAATATCGCGCAAAACGGCTTTTACAAGAATATGGTCAGTTTTCCCAAAATGAAATACTCGCTTGCGTGCAACTTCTTGAAAAGCGGCTCGGTGGAGCAGATACAAAACAGGTAAGTGCCGCCATACAAAACAACGACACACAAACAGCGCTCACTATTTTGATGCAACACTACGACAATTCTTATTCATTCAATAAAAAGAATAAGATCGACAATACGATTATACCAATCACACTTACCGGCACATCCCCGGAAGAACATGCACACGAAATTCGTATTTTCTTCTCAAACAACCAGGTCTTCAAAAAATCAGGATCTCTTTAATGTACGCAACCGTGCAACTGCTCAATGGGTTTCAACAGACGCTCACGTATAAAATTCCTGATCAATGGGACCATACAACTCTTTTTGGCGCTCTCGTAACCGTGCCACTCCAACGTCGCCGCGAAAAAGCCGTGGTTATCGAGATTTGTGACCACACTCCAAAAAATTCCACATTTACTATTCGAGAACTTCTCACACGCGATCCTTTTCCAAAAGACACTCATTTTCAACCATTCCTTGAATCATTGGCGCACTACTACCAACTCCCCTCTTTTATTTTTTATCGACGGCTACGCTCATTTTTAAATCAAAAAAGCAAAGGGTTTGAAGCGCCTCAGCATGAAGAACCGCGTGCCCTGCAACAGGTTATTCTGACAGCTGAACAAGAAACTATTGTTGATGCACTTACCCCTTCTATTGTTGCTGGTGGCTTTGAAGCATCGCTCATTCATGGCGTTACCGGCTCAGGGAAAACAGAGGTCTACAAACATCTTATTCTTGCTGCTCTCAAAAATAAAAAAAGTGTTATTTTACTCCTTCCTGAAGTCTCTCTTGCCGTGCGTTTTGGGCACTATTTCCGCGAAGCATTTAAGACAAACTATCCCGTTTTTGGATTCCATTCTGCGACGGGTGCTTTAGAAAAAAAAGCGCTCTGGATGCATCTTATGCGTCAGCAACCGGTGCTTATTATTGGGGTACACCTTCCCATTCTTCTTCCTTTAGAAAATCTAGGGCTTATTGTTATTGATGAAGAACATGAGAGTGGCTATCAAGAAAAAAAACATCCTAAGTTTAATTCAAAAGAGATTGCACTGATGCGTGCACAAAAATATGCTATTCCTATTGTTTTGGGTTCAGCAACACCATCACTGCAATCGCTCTACAACACTCATCACAAAAATTGGCGCCTTTTTTCACTTACCAAACGCTTTGCCGGAGCGTTCCCAAAAGTAGAACATATTCTTCTCAAAAACGATGATAAACGGGCTTCTTTTTGGTTGAGTAAAGAACTTGAAAAAGCAATTGAAAATCGTCTCGAAAAGCGAGAGCAGAGTATCATTTTTCTTAATCGACGCGGTTTTTCTTTTTTTATACAATGCGCTGATTGTGGGCACATTTTTCAGTGTCACTCCTGCTCAGTGAGTTTAACGCTTCATTTTTCTCAAACACAAGAAGCGTCGCTTCGCTGTCACTACTGTGGGCATCAAGAACCAGAGCCTCAAAAATGTCCTCAGTGTGGGCCTCGCTCAAAATTACTCAAAAAGGGAATTGGGACACAACAGGTTGTTTCGCTTCTTCAAAAACGCTTTCCGCACGCGCGCATTGCTCGAGCTGACATGGATACAACGGTTGACCGAAAAGAATGGGAATCAACACTGACACAGTTTACTCAACGAGAAATTGACATCATGGTTGGCACTCAGACTATCACCAAAGGATATCATTTCCCTCACGTTACACTCGTAGGGATCTTGTGGGGCGATATCAATCTCTCCATTCCCTTTTTTAATGCAGCAGAAGTAGCGCTGCAACAATTAATTCAAGTAGCAGGACGTGCGGGCAGACAGAGCGCTGAAAGCCTCGTTATCGTTCAAACACTCACCAAGCATCCTATTTTTACGTTTATCAACGAACAAGACTATCTCTCATTTTGTGAATACGAAAAAAACTTTAGGGAAAAGCTTAATTACCCTCCCTTTGTACGCTTTGCAGAGATTGAGCTTCGCAATACCGACGAAGCAGTTTTAATGCGTGATGCGCAGGCGTGCAGTCTCCTTTTACGAAACCTCATTGCGCAAGAAATAAACTCGCTTGTCATACTTGGCCCTGCTGAACCACCAGTGTATAAAGTTAAAAATATTTTCATACGCAAAATCTATCTCAAATCATCTTCTTTTGCGTTGATTCATAAAGCGTATCAAGAGCTTAAAAAACAAAAGCTCGATTCGAATATGTTTTATACCCCCAACCCGGTTAGTTAATGGGGCTAAGTATCGCTCTTTTTATGAGAGGCCATCTACCGCTCTTATCCATTCCCTTCGATATGCTTCGCTACTCTGGGTAAACTATCTCTTCGAAATACAACCGCTCATGGTGATACTTCGATACATTTTCCCTTTGGGAAAACACTCAGTATGAGCGGTTGTATCGAACCATCCGGGTGAACGGAGAAATGAACAACTCTACTCCGCTCAATGAGCGGTTGTATCGAACCATCAGGGTGAATGGAGAAATGAACAACTCTACTCCGCTCAATGAGCGGTTGTATCGAACCATCCGGGTGAACGGAGAAATGAACAACTCTACTCCGCTCAATGAGCGGTTGTATCGAACCATCAGGGTGAATGGAGAAATGGACAACTCTACTCCGCTCAATGAGCGGTTGTATCGAACCATCAGGGTGAACGGAGAAATGAACAACTCTACTCCGCTCAATGAGCGGTTGTATCGAACCATCAGGGTGAACGGAGAAATGAACAACTCTACTCCGCTCATCCCGAGTATTTTTTGAAAAAAAATGTATCGAGGGAGAAGAGCGGTAAATAATTTTTAGTAACTTGCTATACTGCTTTGAGTAAAAGCAGTGTTTTCTTTTTCCAAAAAGGGTTTGTCTATGAACAGAGGTCTTTGGCTCATTATTTCTATTTTAACCTTCTCAACAGCGGCGTTGTGGTTCCGTCAACTCTATAGGCAACGGCTCCCCGAAATACCAGAAACAATTATCATTGGCACCAGCGCCGATTTTCCTCCTTTTTGTTTTAAAGAAAACGGAGAATTTGTTGGCTTTGATATTGATATAGCAAAAGAGGTTTGTGCTCGGCTCAATAAGCAATATAAAATCCAAAACATGCCTTTTGAGCTACTTATCCCACAATTACAAAATGGATCAATCCATCTTGCTGCTGCAGGTATAACCGCAACTCCAGAGCGTATGCAACGCGCATTCTTTACGACGCCTTATCTTGCAAAAGATCCGCTCGTCGCGCTCTCTCTCGCAACAGAGCAAAAAATAAAAAATATTGATGAACTTAAAGAAGCAACGCTTGTTGTCAACCAAGGGTACAATGCCGATGTTTTCATGACAAAACTTGGTATTAAAAACATTATCCGTCTCCCCTCCCTCAATGATGCACTCAATGCGCTACAAGCGCATAAAGCAAATGTATTTGTAACATCACTCAATACACTTAAGCCAATTTTTGACCTTCTGGGAGAATCAACATTCACAATTTTCATCATCAACGATGCCAATGAATCAACGTCACTCGCGATCTCTCCGCTTTACCAAAAATTTGGCAGTCGCGTAGATGCCATTATAAATCAGATGATCAATGATGGAACTATTGAGAAATTCAAGCAAAAGTGGCACGTGCAATAAACCACGCTCGATAGCTCGTCTTACAGACTCTTGACAGCCTTCCTGAGCGATGATAAAGTCGAACAGATTAAAAATAAGAGAGTCCCTAAACGAACAATACTTATGTATTGTTCACCCCCCTAACCCTTCAGCTTTCCCCAAAGTTGAAGGGCTTTTTTACACTCAATTTTACGCCAGAATTCCGCGTTTTAAATAATCTTCTATCGTTAGTAGACGATTGTATTTAGAAAGCCGCTCACTTCGATTTAGCCCACCGGTTTTAATCTGTCCTGCATTAGAACCAACAGCCAAATCAGCAATAAACGAATCTTCTGTTTCGCCAGAACGATGTGAAACAACAGTCGCAAATCCACGCTCACGTGCATACTGAATCGCTTGTAATGTTTCCGTAACCGTTCCAATCTGATCCGGTTTAATCAAAACAGCATTTGCCGCTTTTTCAGAAACACCCTGTTCAATACGTTCAAGACGCGTCGTAAAAAGGTCATCCCCCACAATCTGAACACGATCACCAAGTCTTGCTGTAAATAATTTCCAACCATCCCAATCATCTTCTGCAAAGCCATCTTCAATCGAACAGATAGGGTACTTAGTAATCAACGACTCATAGTAATCGACCAACTGCGCCGAAGAGAAAACATTTTTTGTAAATGTATACGTTTGTTGTAATGGATCATAAAGGCGAGATGCTGCAACATCAAGTGCGCAGAGTGCCTTAAAGCCATAGTGTGCATAAACACGAATAAGTACTTCACTTATAAGCTCAAGCACTTCTTCATCATCATCAAAAGAAGGCGCATATCCACCCTCGTCACCAAGAAAAAGAGTTTTATTTTTCTGTTTGAGCGCTGAGCCAATTTCCTGGAAAATAACAACACCAACTTCCATTGATGTCTGAAAATCAGGTGTTTCAGCAGGAATTACCAAAAATTCTTGTATGGTCAAATTGTTATGCGCATGCATTCCACCGTTAATCATATTAAAAAGAGGAAATGGTAAAGCCACCGATTCAGAACCACACACATGTCCAATAAATTCAAACAGTTCGACTTTTTCGACATATGCATGCGCGCGATACAGAGCCTCACTCACCGCAATCATAGTATTTGCGCCAATATTTGATTTATCGGTTGTTCCATCAAGTTCAATTAACTGTAAGTCCATGGTGATGGCATGTGGCGGTTTGCCCACAAGAAGTGGTGCTATCTGTTTTTCGATAAGCTCAACTGCATTTCGAACGCCACGTCCCCAGAGTCGCGCTCCTCCATCATGCATCGTCTTAGCTTCATAACTTCCTCGAGATAATCCTGTTGGAACTGATGCGCTTACACGGTGCCCATCTTCAAGCTCAATTTCACAAGCAACGGTTGGCCACCCACGTGAGTTGTAGACTTCTCGAGCCAAAATGCGCTTGATATTCATATCATCATCCCCTTCCCCTTAATAAGCTGGCTATTGAATTATAGTTACAAATTCAATAGCCAGCTTATGTCTTCTCTGGCTCTTCTACAAGCTCAACACACGTTCTTTACACCAATTTGTGATATGCTTTTAAGAAATCAACCCACCGGTTATGTTGAGCAAATTCTGTATACTGGTACGACTCATGATGTGGGTTATTGATGCGATATTCAGGGAAGTAGATCGAAAGACCATGTGCTCCCGCAAGATTTGCACCACACACATTTGCCATAATTAAATGTGACATACAGACAAGCCCATCAGTAAGCGCCTGCAATATTCTTTGCTTCATTTCTTCAGCATTAGACTTAAAACGCATCTGACTAACACGATCTCGCAGATTGAGGTAGAAATGACCCAAATCAATGTAGCTTGGTTCATCAAAATAAGTACATGCATAACGGCTCCGTGAAGCTTTAATCGCATTACGTACCGACTGTTCTTCTTGTTGTGTCAATGCCGTCATTAAAAGCTGTGCAAGTGCATCAATGTTATCATTTAATGCATTGAATTCGCTCAATCTAAAAGCAGAATGCGTATAATCTCCCGTTACCTTTCCATAAACAACTTCATAGTCAGAAACAATTTTTTTCACCATTGATTCAGGGTCCATATCATTCCGTGCCAACAATCCCGCCACCAATTTATAATTATATCCTGGACCAAGAACCACTTCTTCGGACGCAACCATATAATCTGCAAAATGGCTCATAATACAGGCTGTTCCCGTCCCTGCCATCAAACAGGCGTCAAAAAGTATGATATCAATATTTTTACCACCACGAGCTCTACAAATACGCTTTAATCCGCGCATTAATTTTCCATCATCAAGATATGAGTGATAGGTTTCATCAAAACAGATGCCTCGATCAGGATCGCATGCGCATATTGGTTCACCTTGCTCATCTTTGCTCAAGAGATCAACAAAATCCATAAAGGCGATGCTCCGGTCAAGACGCACCATTCCTGTCTCTGGATCGTAACGGAATAAGAATGCAGGATTAATAGTTTTGCGAAGTCGAGGGTTCAGATCGCCCGAGCCATGATTCCAGAAATCAATAACGAGGTGTTCGGAAGGAAAGTCATTTATAGCCCACAGGCCAGCGCTCACCAGCGTCTCTTCACTGCCACTATCAAGGCACATATCAGGCCCAATTTGCATGATCTGGTTTTTCTTTACCAATAAGCGTTTGGTAACCTTGGATTTTCCAGGAACTTTTATATCAAGATGCACAAGAATAGTAAGATTTTCGTTTGACCCGATCTCTTTAAGTTGTGCAAGATTTTGGCTTGCAAAAGGGAAAAGATCGTTATCTGCAGCCATGTAGACGAGGAATGTCCATTTCTTTACTACTTTTTCCTTTGGTTTTGCTCGCTCGTCAAAAACACTTTGATCAAGCCCTGCCGTTACGCCGACTGCTCGCGCCAAAGATGTATTACTGAAGCCTTCCCCGCTCTTCGCTTCCACAAAACCGACAAAAAATCCAACCAAGAAGAAAATCTTCTTCAAAAAAAACTTCATATCCCTCAACTCCCCCTAAACCCCACAAAATACTATCCCCTCTTTGTTTACTGTAACGAGAGGGGACTTTTGAAATCAAGGGTTTAATTTGATGAAATTGAGCTATAGTAAATGGTGAAAAATAAACAATGAACACCAATTGTTAATCAGAGGATTGCAACAATGAAAGCTATCGAATTCATTGCAAATGCACAGGATGGCACTATTAAAATTCCAAAAAAATATTGGAAAGATCTCGAACATAACCTTAGAGTAATTATCTTGGTTGAGGAGACCGATACTGAAACAAAGCAAAAAAAGACTGGAAAACAACGTCTCAAAGCTATGAGTGTAAAGACTAAAGGGCTTTCATTTGATAGAGATGACGCAAATGAGCGGTGATAAAAAAGTATTTATTGATACTAATATTCTTATCTACGCTTATTCATCCTCAGTCCATTTACAAAACAATAACAATGGCAAGGTAAACTCTCCATCACCCATATCTTTATCGATAGAAACAGTTTTAATAGAAAATTAGCCTACTCCGCTCTTATCCATTCCCTTCGATACGCTTCGCTACTCAGGGTAAACTATCTCTTCGAGATACATTTTTTCTTCGAAAAAACACTCTGGATGAGCGGAAAGAGCAAACTTACCATCCTAAATCCATTTACAGACGAATAACAACGCCTCAACTCCCCCTAAACCCCACAAAATACTATCCCCTCTCATTTACGGTAAATGAGAGGGGATTTTTGAAAGCAAAGTCTTAAAAAGAGGTGACTCTATTTTTTAACAGACTTGTCTTGTTCTGGCTTTAGTTTCTTTTGGTCAACACCAAGATCTTTGAACCACGCCTCTTTGGTTGGGAACCCTAAAACTTCCCACTCAGAGAGATATGGCGCATCATCTTCATATGTTTTTCTGTAGTTCTTCTTCCCATACTCAGCGCCATGCTCAATGAGTAATTTGATAGTAGCTTTAACTAAACCACCAAATTTTTTGCCTCCGGGGACAATTTGTGTATCACTCTTGCCTTCTATTAGCCACTTAAGATGGACGACTCGCTCATACAACACGGAGCCAATATTAGGATTAGCACCAGCAGCGAGAAGAAGTTTAACTAAATCCTCATCATTATTATGGGCAGCCACTCTAAGAGGCGTTTCTGACTCCGAAGATTTGACAGCAACATTAAGTGTCTTTGGCATGTTTTTTGTTTTCTGCAAAAGCGTTTTTACCAAAACAATATTCTGCTTTTTACATGCTTCAAATAAAGGTGTGTAACCGTCCACTTCAACATCAAAGTCGACACCTTTATTAAGCAGTTTCTGAATATGATCAAAATCAAGATTCCATACAGCATTAACTAAAAGCGGCATTTTAGAGTCAGTAGTTTTAAGCGTAAGGGCATTTTCTTTTGTTATCTGATTAAACTTCTTTTCAAACTCATCTTGTGTAAGAAAGCTTTGATTACTAACCTTTCCAGAATGGTAATAGTTATCAATCGCGTCCACAGGGTTCATGAGTTCAACTAATATTTTCATGTATTGTTTTTTGTTTTCAGGATCGGATTCGTCTTCAACAAGCTTTTCAACTACATTAAGCTTAGCACCATATGTAATCAACTCTTTTGCAAATTCAACGCTGTTTTTTTTGACTGCATCTTTTAAAAGATCATTCTCATTAACCAACTCTTTTTTAAGCAACAAGCGGAGGAGTTCATAATCCTGATTTTCAAAAGCTTTCTGTATTAGTTGTCCAATATTTACAATATCATATTGAGTGAGTCCCCGTTTATTAATTTCAGAAAACATATCCAGCTCTTGTTGTGTTGCTTTTTTCCCTGCATTGACTATCTTTAGAAACTGTTTTAATGCTTTTTCAAAAGATTTGTATCTGTATTTTCCAGCAAATGCTATCCCAGATTTATTCTGATCAGGGTCTAGATATTTTTCATCAACACCAATAAATTTAAACCACTCTTCTTTGTTCTCAAATCCCGCAAATTCCCATTCATAAAGCAATGGCGGTGTCTTCAAATTTATTGTCTCAAGTGTGATTAACTTATATTTCTCACCATAATTGGCACCAGCCTTAAGAAGTAGTTGGCTGATTTCTATATAGTTTTTTAGGTTGTTTTGATCAATAATGGCCTGTTTTAATTTTTTTGATATTATTACTAGAGGCGACCACAATGAGCACTTACAGTTAGGGTCAGCGTTTTTGTTGAGCAGATACTCGACCATAGCAACAGCGGACAGATTACTCTCAACATTTTCAACAGCAAGACAAAGCGCCTTTTCTTTACTAACACCTTTTTCTATTAAAGCCTCAAGAAGAGTTCGTGCAGAATACTTAATAGCTCCCGCTAGCAATGTTTTGACTTTTTTCTTCAGGTCTTTATCTTGCTGCACTAATTTCATGTCAAGGAAACTGTTTTTTAAAGCATTGATCTCATCAGGGAGTACGCCTACTTTATCCTTAATTCTTTGAATGCATAAATCTAAATTCTTCTCAAAAAGTTTTTTATCTTCAGGCAAGAGTGCTTCTATTTTTTCCAATTTTTGCTCTATCTTTAGCTCTGGTTTTTTTACTGGCTGTTTGATTTCAGACCCAGTAAAATACTTGCTATCCGAGGTACTTTCAAAGTGTTTCGAGAGAACTTTTTTAACATGTTCATTTGCACCAGAAACAAGTTCTTTTTTTTCAGAGTCGCTCATCAAATCCCAAAAAAAAATCAACCAATCGAAACTGGTCCTTTCCTTCCATTCATCAATAAGCTGGTCTTTTATCGATGGAAAAATCGTATCCAATTGAGCTTTTTCTCCGTATTTTTCATAGAACTTTTGGAAGTGTGTTTCCTGTTTTTTTATAAAGTAGTATTCAAAGACATTACGACTTGCTTCTTTGCCCTTATATTTTGCCTTAATTGACGTCAAGGGGTCGATATTTTCTGCCTTCAAATACCATGCAATTTGCCACGGGCTGTTTTTATCAATCGCATCAAAAACGCTCTCGACCGCCTGGTTTTTATCGGCCTCGCCAGTCAATTTCTGTTTTAGCGCAAAAGCTTTCTTAAGAATATTTTCATCGTGTTCAACAGCATCTTGTATGTTATCTTGTTGCTGAGGATCAAGAAGCAGTGTTTCTAAGTAATCATCTTTACTGTTTGCTACAAGCCATTCAAAAATAGACACTTTATCTTTACCAATTTTAAGACGCTCACTTTGAACAAATGGATCGTAATACCAATTTTGAAAAACACTAAGCACCGCATTGCGATTTATTAGCTCTGTTTCTTTTTTCCAACGCAAAAGAAGTTCGTAAATCTCATCCCTTTCTTCTCCCGTTGTTTGGTGTGAGTAAGCATACTCAAGCGGACTCTCAGAATCATTAACAACAAGCGCCGGATCTGCACCCTTTTCCAACAGCGCTCGTACTGCTTGAATATCTTTATTTGCAATTGCAAAATGCAGGGCAAGTGGTTTTTCTTCATCCCCAATAACCGTATTAACACCATTTGACAACGTCAAGGAAAGGCTTTGTGCAATTTCTGGTTTATTATTTACAAGTGCCTGATAATAAAGTGGCCCATAAATCAAATCTCTGTAATTTTTCAATTCTGGTTTTTCTTTGGACAATTTCTTTGTAGCGCTTTCTCCAAAAGAAAGCATTGCGTTAAACATTTTAGCTTTATCAAAGGGCTCTGCATTGAGCGCCTTAAGAAATGGTCCTGAAAAGCTTTCAAATTCTGGAGGTACGGTGAACTTGAACGTGGTCGTTGCGGTTGCTGGTTCGGTCATTTTATAAAATACTCGAGCAAGCTCAGTAAAGACATTAGACCCAAAGGCAGTAACAGTTTGAAGCGAATAAAGAATCGCCAATTTAATTTTCCATTGATTCGTCACATCTTCCCCTTTTTTGTAGAATGACACCTGTTCTTTTTTAGTCTTTTCTGTTTTATCACCAGAGCCACTAAAAAGTCCAGAATAATACCCAACTACGCCAAGAGAAACTAACCCAAGCGCTCCAAGAGCCAAAGCTGTTTGATGTCTACGCACAAAAAATTTTGATTTATCAAAAGACCGTCCAACAAGAGTTGAAAATCTTGATCGAAAAGACTGCGATTGCTTTGCAACAGAAGGAGACCGTGAGTTCACGACTTCAAGATAATGCATCGAACAAAGCTCAATGCAAGAAGCAAGCCTATTACCGCTATTTTATATTATCTTTAAACATTATTACTTCCATTATTGCTTTATATGTTTTTAAATAGCCTGATATGCGGAGGTATCAGCTATTTGAATGAATCTAATCTCTTCTTCAACTGCTTAACAAACTCAGATGCTGTAATAACTTTTGTTCCATCAGAACTGAAGTATAGGTTCTTGCCTTTTGGCAACTTAAATGACTTTGGATCGAGAGACCAGTTGTGCCATTTTTCCGCCGTGTCTTTGAATTTTTTACTTGCCATAAACAACGGCGTGGCGCCATGGCTCCAGAGAACATTAATAATAGCTTTCTCATCCACGCCTTTGTTTTCTGGATGTCTTCTATTAGATCCATTAAGAAAGAGATGATACCCCAACGAACTCACTGTTTCGGTTCCTGGGTTGCAGCACTCACAACGAGAATCAAGCGGCCCATACGTTGCTTTAAAATCAAGTTGATCCGTTGATAAAAGAAGATTTAATGCATCTAAATATCCATAGAGAAACAGAGTTGTAAAGAGAGAAAAACTACCAGCTTGCCCGTACTCTTTAACATCAGTAGGGAATGGATGCCAATTCTCCTCCCTTGACATATCATCAGCCCACATGATTTGATTAACAAACAACTTCAATTGCTCTTTGTCAGATTCATATTCTTTCAGATTAAACAAGATGTATTTAATGTAATCCTCTTCGCTATCACGAGCACTCCATTCATACCCAGGCCGTAGGGTAGAAGTTTTATAAGCTGCTAGTGATTTCTTGTGCACTTTAAGCTTTGGTTCTTCTTTTGGCGCATATGTTGCTATAAGTTGTTTAAGATCCGCTTTAGCTTTTTCATCGGGCGTTTTCTCAACTTTTTTCTCTTCTATTTTTTCTTCTACTATTTTTTCTTCTACTATTTTCTCTGCCTTTTTCTCTACCGACTCAGTCATTTTATAAAATACTCGAGCAAGCTCAGTAAAGACATTAGACCCAAAGGCAGTGACAGTTTGAAGCGAGTAAAGAATCGCCAATTTAATTTTCCATTGATTTGTCACATCTTCCCCTTTTTTGCAGACTGGCACCTGTGCTTTTTTAGTCTTTTCTGTTTTATCACCAGAGCCACTAAAAAGTCCAGAATAGTACCCAACTACGCCAAGAGAAACCAACCCAAGCGCTCCAAGCGTCAAAATTGGATGCTCACGCACAAAAAATTTTGATTTATCAAAAGACCGTCCAACAAAAGTTGAAAATCTTGATCGAAGAGCCTGCGATTGTTTTGCAACAGAAGGAGACCGTGAGTTCACGACTTCAAGATAGTTCATCGAACAAAGCTCTGCAGGCACAAGGCTTAATGCAACAAACAGGCCTATTACGGCTATTTTTATATTATTTTTAAACATTATTATTTCCCCAACAAAGCACTATTATTTTTTTAATTGCTTCTGAAATCTATCTTCCAACTGCTTAACAAACTCAGATTCTGTAATAACTTTTGTGCCGTCAGAGCTAAAATACAGCTTGTTTGGCGATGGAATAACTGTGGATAAAATTATTTTTTTCTCCCAAAGTTCATCGCCATCCCCAAATGACTTTGCGCCATGACTACCCAAAACAATGGTTATGTTTTTCTGAACATCCTCTTCGGTTCTTGCGTATTCTTTTTCTATACTCTCATTATCAAGAGTAAACTTGCCACTACCTTTATGGATTACTAATAGAGCTCCCAGAAAGCTGTTTTTTAGTTCGGCCGCCGCATTGGTTTTAGTATTGCGTACTTCACCATATGTACTTGTAAAATCGACCGCCCCTGTTGATAACAAGAGATTTAATGCATCAAAATAATGGTAAAGAAGCATGCTAGAAAAGAAAGACATTGATGCACCAGCGCCACCTTTTTGGGGAATTGGATAATGAGGATCACACCTCGTTGATAAGGAACTCCAATCCGGTGTATTAACAAATGACTTTAATTCAGCATCTTTGCCTTTAAATTTTTTCAGATTAAACAAGATATAGGAAATATAATTATCTTGAGCATCAACCTTATCTTCAAACCCACAGGATGGGTTTCTGGTAGGAACTAATTCTTCTTTTGGCGCACATGTTTCTATAAGTTGATCAAGATCCGCTTTAGCTTTTTCATCGGGTGTTTGCTCAACTTTTTTCTCTTCTATTTTCTCAACAATCTTTTTTTCTTCTACTACATTCTGTTTTTGCTTTTTCTCGGTAATTTCTTCTTTGTTTACCATTGTATCAAATGCTTCAGCCAAATTCTTCATCTCATCAGAAGGCTTAATATCAAAAAACGGCGAAAACGAACACAAGACCGCAATCTTATTTATCCACTGCTTTGTCATCACTACCCCTTTTTTGTAGAATGGCACCTGTGTTTTTTTAGTATTTTCTGTTTTATCACCAGAGCCACTAAAAAGTCCAGAATAATACCCAGTCACCAAAAAAACTGTTAACCCAACCGCACTATGCGTCAAAATAGGATGCTCACACACAAGCTTGTACACAAAAGATTTTGATTTATCAAAAGACCGTCCAACAAGAGACCGTCCAACAAGATTTGAAAATCTTGATCGAAGAGCCTGCGATTGTTTTGCAACAGAAGAAAACCGTGAATTCACGACTTCAAGATAATGTATTGAATGGAGCTCTGTAGGCACAAGGCTTAATGCGACAAACAGGCTAATTACCACTATTTTTATATTATTTTTAAACATCAAAAACTCCATACACAATTATTAATTTATAAATTGAATCATTTTAAGTATACACTTTAGGCAATTTTCGTCAATTGACCGATTTGACAGAAAGCGGTGTTTTCTGGCTCCGTTTAAGCGCATTAAGCCATGCAAGAACACCTGTTAACAAAAAACTTAATTGAAAATCTAAGAAAAAAAGTTGCAATGGGTTCACAAGGAGTACTAAGAAGCAGGTCAATACCAAAAGATAAAGAGCGTGAATCTGAAGCCGCATTATCACACAAATTGAGTAAAGAAACGAGAGAATTGCTGCGCGCAAAAACGAGATGCTTGCCCACGAAACAAGCAAATAAACAAGCAATAATAAAATTACTAACATATTGCGAATACCATAGGGAATCGGGAAAAACGAAAGCACTTTATTAAGAAGCATTACCAAAATCATAAGATGGAGCCCTGAGCGCGCCAAGTAATGCAAAATTCCCCAGGGTCTGAATTGATCGCGAATTGAGCTCATATCTCCAGCATCAACAGTCTTTTTTCCCAAAAAAACTGAAGCAAAAAGCGTAAACGTTAATGGTTCAAGATGCGGACGTACCCCATCAATGATGGCATTGCGTCGCTCAAATAAAAAACGTCTCCATGACCATTGTGGATGAGACAAGAGCGAAATCTCTGCGTAAGAATACTGTATCTGACCAACCAATCTCTCTTTGACAAGATAGGTTCTGTAACCACCCTCAGGCGGAGGGCGAAAGTAGAGTGTTTTAATCAAAAGAATATCGCCAGGTTCTGGAAGTTTTTTACCCCCAACGAGTGCATCATTTTTCAGCGAAAACTGGAAACTATAGGGATGTGCCAAATGAATGAGTTTTTTGCCGTCATCAAGCTTTTGTACTGCAAGCGTCAACAAACAATACCCCTCACGTCGATAATCTGGCTCTAGATCTTTTACCTCTGCAGTCACAATACATTTTTTGTAGAGTACACTTCTAAAAAACTGATCAAATGCCGCTTCTTCTTGTTGCACGCGAAGTGCGCCCAGGGCAAAAAAACCCAAAGCAGCAAAAAGAGAAACAATTTTTAATCCTCGCCCCAATTGTGTTTGAAACTTTGCACCAAACAAAAGAGTAAGCGCAAAAATAATCAAAAACAAAAAGCTCCAATACCCACTCTGTTGCCAGATAATACCAAACATAAACGCAAGGGTAAAAAGGTAGAGCGGATGGAGAGGAATCGCAACAAAAGAGCTACGCAGCGCTGAAAAGTTCATACGATAAACCTATAGAATTTGCACGTTTATTTTATATTTACAGGATTAAGCTCGGTCGAAAAAAACTTTTTAAAATTATCCCAAAAATTTGCTTGCTTTTCACTAACCAGAATGTCTTTTTGAAGAGAAAAATAGTTAGCAAATTGAGAGGCAATTGTTCGAGTTATTGATTCAGTCTGCTCTTTATTGAGCTTTTTATTATTCTGTTCAAAATCACTGAGCTGCTTCTGTAGCTTTTTTACGTCATCAATTAATTTTTTATTTGCTTCACTTAATTTTTTAAATTGTGGATCAAAATGCTTTTTCAAACCCGATTCTATTTTGTCTACCTGCTTGCTCAGAGTATTAAATTTTTCATTAAGACTGCGCAAAATGCTATTAAACCACGGTTCTAGTTTTACGCTTACTTTATCTGCCGTTTCATTAGCAAGCACTTCAAGTTTTGCTTGAACCGCCTTCAAACGTTCTTTAATCTCTTGCAGATCTTTTTTGACCTCTATCTGATAAAAGAACCATGCGACTACTGAAGTAACACCCGCAAATGCAGCTCCTGCAAAAAAACTCCGCTGCCGAATGCCAAAATAAGAACACCCTGCATACGTTGCAATTCCTGCAGCAGTACCCGCCAATAAAGGCACTTGATATCGCTGAGCGACCGAACAAACGGACCTCAAGGCAGTAGCTAAAACAAACGCAGAAATTTTATACGTCCAACTGTTTTGAACATACTGCGTTGCACCAAGAAATGGCTGCACAACAGGGGTAAAAAAATTGTTTTGTATTTTGTTTGTTTTGTTATCGCCCGGTATCGCTTCTTTTTTATCCGACCCTAAACAGGCCTGACTAACAAAGAGCACTATCGTCAATAAAATACCACAGAGCACACGGCTCGCTATTTTTGTTTCCATGATAACCATCCATTTTTTTATCTTGAAATCTAAAAAACTATAAAGTCTTACTTATTTTTTATATACTATTCGAGAAAATTTGTCAACCCAAGGGACCCCTCTTGGGAGCCTTCTCGTGAGAGCCTTTCTCCAGATTTTAAGGATAGCCACTGTGATTGAAAAAATCTTTAAACACGTTCTGAAAAACGGGCTTACCGTGCTTATTATGCCGCGTCATCAGGTACCAAAAGTTTCCCTTCAACTCTGGTACAATGTTGGCTCAAAAGATGAAGAATCTGGAGCGCGCGGGTTAGCTCACTTAATAGAACATATGATCTTTAAGGGAACCGAGAAACTCTCAGAGACAGATATTAATATTATTACCAACAAATTATCGGGCGTTTGTAACGCTTTTACATCAAATGACTATACGGGGTATCTTTTTGACGTTCCATCGCAGCATTGGCTCGAGGTTCTTCCGGTGATGGCCGATTGCATGAAAAATTGTACCTTCAAGAAAGAATTTCTCAACTCTGAGCTTAAGGCGATTATTCAAGAGTTGAAAATGTACAATGATGACTATCTTTCGACACTTATCGAAAAAATGGTTACCTCAATGTTCCCTGACCATCCTTACCATTATCCAGTCATTGGGTTTAAGCAAGATCTCTGGAATGTCTCACGCGCACAAATTCTTTCGTTTTACCGACGTTTTTATGGACCAAATAATGCAGTCCTCGTTATTGTCGGCGACGTCGATATTGAGGAAGCTTTTGATAATATTGAAAAGGCCTTTGGTTCAATAGAGCCCCTCAAAACAATCCCCAAAAAAGCTACCTATCATACGTTTGATATCACCAACCAAAACGTCACGATTTACCGCGAAGTACAGCAGCCGCTTATGCTCTTTGCATGGACTATCCCTGGCGTGAGCGAAAAAAAAGAATATTTACTCGATCTCATGTCATGGCTTGTTGGTGCGGGGCGTGGTGCGCGACTCTACAATAGGCTCGTCACTGAACTTGGTATTGCAACAGAACTGCAAAGCTTTGTGTACGATCTTTTTGATTGCGGCATTTTCTTTATCTATGCCCAACCAAGAACGCTCGAAGACATGCCACGCATAAAAGAGGTCATTCTCGAAGAGATTGAAAAACTACGCAAGGGCGAAATCTCTGACAAAGAAATTGCGCGTGCTCGTCGCAAAACTGACATGGATCTTCTTTCCCTACCTGAAAACAACCAAAAACTCGCCTACATGCTTGGTAAATATTATCTCGCAACGGGAGATGATGGCTTTCTTAACCAGTATGCTTCGTACCCACAAGAAAACATCAAAGCAGATCTTAAAGAGCTCTTTGAGCGCTATTTTTCTCCGGCACTTGCATCCTCTGGAACCATGCTCCCTCTCTCTGAGCAAGATCGTGATCTATGGCTTTTACAACAAGAGACTTCTGATGCAGAAGATGCCCGTATTTTAGAGGGTAAAAAAAGAAAAGCTCCTATCGAAGGGCCACGTTACTCAGAAAATATTACGATTGCTCCGCCAAAGAAATTCGCCTACCCCCGCGCCCAGACATTTACTCTTTCTAATGGATTAAAAGTATTCGCTTTAGACCGTCCTGGATCAGGAAAAATCGACCTTATTCTCGATTTAAAAGCTAAGCATTTTTACGATTCTGTTGAAGAACAGGGGTTGAGCATGCTTATGACCGACCTCTTACAAGAAGGCACGACAAAACATTCTGCTCAAGAACTTGCTGAAGAGATCGAATCTCTTGGCATGGAGCTTAACACCTTCCCTGGCCAAATGAGCATTACCATGCTCACAGAAGACGCAGATAAAGGGCTTGAGCTACTTGCTGAAGTGCTTATGCAACCCGCATTTGACAAAGAATCGATTGAGCGCGTTCGCTCACAAATGATCTCAGAGCTTAAGCTTTTCTGGGATAATCCCACCGACTTTTTTGGACAGATTGCCCGTCAAAAAATTTACGGCACGCACCCCTATTCACACAATATGATGGGGACCGAAAAAACAGTCGCGTCTTTAGGCAAAAAAGATATTAAACGAGTCTATGAGCGCTCGATTACCCCAAACGGAGGCAGAATTGCAATAGTCGGTGATTTTGGGAAAACAGATCCTAAAACACTCCTACAAAAACATCTTGGTGAATGGACGGGTGCACCGGTCAAAGACTTTGATTTCCCAAGCATTGCACCGGTCAAACATGACATTGTCTCCTACCCTTTTAATCGTGATCAATTGGTGCTTGGCTATGGAGGCCTTTCGGTTAAAAGACTTCACGAAGATTTTGATGCGCTTCTTCTCTTTGACCAGACGTTTACCGGTGGAGTTTTAGGCTCTATGGGGTCTCGGCTTTTTGAACTTCGAGAACAATCAGGCCTCTTTTACACAATTGGTGGGTCAATTCTTGCAGGATCTGCACTCCAACCCGGCATGATATTTATCAAGGCATTAGTGTCGAGCGACCGCCTTTTTGAAGCAGAAAAAGCAATTGAAGGCGTTATCAAAAAAGGCGCACAAGACCTTACCGACAATGAACTTGAAGAAGCACGCAACGCACTCATCAACTCACTCGTCGACCACTTTGCTGCTCAAAAACAGATCGCTGCAACATTTTTAAGCCTTGATACCTATGGATTCCCGACAGACTACTTTGATACGCGCCCAGAAAGACTTTTGAGCATTAAAAAAGAGACAGTTCAAGCTGCTGCTGCACGGCTTCTTGATCCTCAGAAACTGGTTAAGTTTAGAGTGGGGCGAATACCGGCATAAACCGCTCGCACAAACCCCCATTCGATACAACCCTGCGGGTCACTCAGGGCATGCTTCGAGACGTTTTGCTTACAGCAAAACCCTCAGGGCGAGCGGTCATACCAAGACCAAATTAATATGGATAAAAAATTTAAAAAACAAAGTTTTTGTAAAACTCCGCTCGCCCTGAGGAAGCCGCAAGGCTGTCTCGAGGGGTTTGTACGAGCGGAGCAACAAGAAAGCGTTGAGCTGTTCCGGACCCTTATTTGGGAATTTTATGGCAAAAACAGTAGGGATTTCGTCTGGCGACAAACCACCGATCCCTACCAGATTTTTGTGTCAGAAGTCATGTTGCAACAGACTCAAACAAGCAGAGTTGCGCAAAAGTTCCCCTGCTTCATCGAGACATTCCCAGACTTTAAAACGCTTGCAAACGCATCATGTGCTGACGTTATTTGTGCCTGGCAAGGACTTGGTTACAATCGCCGCGCTTTGGCACTCCACCAAGCTGCAAAAAATATCCAAGACCGTTTTAATGGAACGCTCCCACAAGACCCGCTTCTTCTTGATGAACTTCCAGGAATTGGCCCCGCAACAGCCGCTTCTATCTGCGCATTTGCATTCAATATGCCAACTGTTTTTATAGAAACAAACATTAGAACGGTTTTTATTGCCCATTTTTTCCCGCAAGACAAAGTCGTTTCTGACCAAGAAATCATGCCGTTGGTCGCCCAAACAGTCGATAAACTTGAACCACGACACTGGTATTATGCGCTCATGGATTATGGGGTCTATCTTAAAAAAGAGCTTGGAAACGCCTCGCAAAAAAGTAAGCATTATGCAAAACAATCAACGTTTGAAGGTTCTGAACGACAAATTAGAGGCATGATTTTAAAAGCACTCGCAAAACGAACACAAATCACTTTAGACGAATTTTACACTCTTATTGACCGTGAGCCTTCGCGCATACAGAAAAATCTCGCTGAACTCTGTTTTGAGGGTTTTTTGGATAACTATGCGGGGGTGTATTCTCTACGAAAGTAGGTACATTAGAAATTCCGCCCAGCTCAAAAACTTCTTTGCTCACATCTTTATCGAGATAAATAATTTTACCCCGCTCATCCAGACTATCCATTACCCACATCTTTTTAGAAACAATTTAGGGTTGCCAAACTTGTAAGTATTTGTATTTGGCAATCATCCGAAGGTTGGGAAAATATCTGGTTATATCAATTCAATAGGGCATTCGCCCACGCCGCTCGCCCTGAGGGTTTTGCTGTAAGCAAAATGTCTCGAAGGGTCTATACGAGCGGAAATCTGTCATTATTTAGCAGGCCGTTTTGCCAGAAAATGCCCTTAGCGTATAAAAATAAAACATAATCAACCTATCTTGATAAAAACTATCGCTCGTACAGACCCTTCGAGACGATCCTACGGATCCCTCAGGGCGAGCGAGCACGCCAATCTGCCTATTTTTATCGCCAAACTCAACTTAATTTCAAGGATAAGAGCGGTAGATTTATCCATACCCCCACTTCAATCTTCTCAAAAAAACCCGGACTTCAAACTCTTTTTGCCATTTTATTGCTTTTTGAATTTATTTTAATGTACGATAAGAGATGAGCCTACAACAAATGGGCTCCAGAAAACACTAAAAGTAAACCATAATAAAAGGAGTATTTCTCATGAAAAAACTTTCACTTTCACTCTTGTTGAGTGCCGCAACCATAGGTTCTGCATTCGCAACAGTTATCCCTGCTCGCCGTGGTGTGCCAACAAATGCAAATACCGTCAAAACTATTCCCCCTGTTATTCCAACCACAGAGATAAAAACTGTTGAATTAGTAACAGAAGGCCCATTGGTAACCTACACTCCAACAGAGATGACAACGACAGAGATAAAAACGACAGAGCCAACAACTGCACCCATAGTACCTGTAGACACAAATGCACCTGTTGAAGTTGCAATAGCTCCCGTTAAAGAAACAACCCCAATGGCCAAACCAACAACCACTGCCCCAATGGTAGTTGAAGAGGCGCCTGGTCTTGTTACAGCTCCGCCAACAGTTCCTTTAATGGCTCCTGTAATTGCAAGTGCAGCTACTGTCGTTCCTGTTGTTGAACAGCCAGAACCAATTACCGTCAAACCTGCTAACAACATACAAGGGGCCGCTGTTATAACTGATGATAAGGTGCCTGCTAAAGAAGCAAAGGCGAAGACCCCAGAGGAGCTTGAAAAAGCCTTCCAAAAAGGTTTCGACAAAATTAAAGATCGTGCCGACAAAGCAATTGATGACTTCAGAGCTAAGTTGATGGCTGATTATCCTACTCCAGAAGACCGTGTTAAAGCGCTTCAAGAGAAAAAAGAGACTCTTATAAAGCGTTACAACGAGAGCCTCAGAAAACTCGCAGAAAAACATAAACTTGCGGGTGCTTCCCATGATGAAACAGCTTCGGCTAATTTTGCTGAATTTTTTGACAAGAAGATTCAAGACGCAATAGCAAAACTTCGTTAATAATCCAAACAATCTGTGAGAGGAGGGGTTAAACCCTCTTCTCACAGATTAAAAAAAGGAAAAAACATGAAAAAACTTTTACTTTCACTCTTATTGAGTGCCACAGCCATAAGCTCAACATTCACAGCCCCAATCCCTGATCGTCGTGGCGTCGCTACAGATGCCAATGAAAGAAAACAGAGAGAGGAAGAGCAAAAGCAGTGGGCGGCTGAAATCCAAAAAATGAGAGACGAACAGAATGCCAAAACTGCAGCAAAACTCGGAACAACACCTGAAATGCTCAAAAAAGCTGATGATGAAATGAATACAGTTGCTGAAAATCTTGGCAAAATGTTGCAGCAGAAAGAACTTGACCCTGGAACGATCAGTACTTTTGTTCAGGGTTTTTTTGGGTTTCTTATAAATCCAGAATCAATGAAAACCGAATTTGATAACTGGAAGAAGTCTATGAGCATTGTAGCTGATTTCTTCAATAGTAATCAGGCTCTATTCGCTTCAAGTCTTAATACAATACTTTCTTCACCAACCATCCAGAGCATTATAAAAAGTGCAATGAAAAAATATGGTGTTGGCGACATGGAAATCGCAATGATTATTGCGGGCTTAACAACACTACCTACAAAAGTCCCTGAGGTAACTGCTGGATTTAAAAAGTTTGCGGATGCGGTAAATACTCACATTAAATACGCTTAATCACGCAGACACAACACCAATTTAAAGAGACCCTTTGCCCCAAAACGGGGAACTAGGGTCTCTTTTTTTGTATGATTTCCCTGAAATTAATTTTACTAAGTGTAACGTCGTTTTTACACTATCCAACTAAAACAAAGCTTTCTTTGCCTTTAAACGAAATACCTAGCTTGATAATATCTTTGAGCCCTCGCGCACGCAATTCAGTCTCATAATCCCTCTCTTTAATTTGATTGAGAGCATTTTGCGCCGCAGTTTTCAATGTCTCTTTTCTTTTGATATTAACCTTCTTGAACTCAAGTATAATTCCCGGTTTTGAAAGATCTTTTGGAATAAGTGAGACATCATAGCGTCCGTAGCCGCTTTCACGATTTGAGCGTACTTCATGGGTTGATGCTAACGTTGCAAGCATGCCCAATACAAGCGCATGATAGAAACGCTCTGGTTCATCACCATGCACATCAAAAATGCTTAATGTATCTCGTGTAAATTTCATAAAATAATCTTGAAAAGACTCCATCTCTCCTGCAACAAGGCCTTCAAGCATTTTGGTATAATTGCGCATACCAGAGCCTTCAGCAAACCACGTACTAAACGAGTTTTTATACGTGGTACCAACCTCAATATTAGGAATCAAAAGATCTGCGTAGTTGGTATCCTCAACTAATCGATAGTTTTCAAAAGTTAGGTATCCTGAAAAAAGCAAAAAATTCCACAACACTGCGTCGTTTTTTTCAATATCAAGCATAATAATATTTTCTTGAATAGCCTTAGTTACCTTACCACCTTTGATGACAATTTCGAGATCTTCTTTCATTTCGGGAGTGCAGCGTTTAAGCAGATCTTTAATAAGCGCATTATCGCTAGTATTAACCCAGTAGGCCTGTATTACCCCTTTATTGCCAGCCAAATTGATAATAGACCAGGGATTATATACTTTGTAAGATCCACTCTGATAACCGTTATACCAGCGTTTCACCTCATCGAGCTTGTTTTCTAACTCAAAATAAGCGAGCATCACTCTTACTTCATCTTCAAGAAATCCAAACTGATTGGCATAACTATCTTGAATCAGTGTGCAAACTCGTAGGTTGTTAATCCCACTAAAAATACTTTCTTTAGCTACCCGTAAAATACCAGTCAATACCCCAAAATTGAGCGCATTATTGCCTTTAAGTCCTGCACCCAAAAATCCACGCATAAAACCAATAACCTCATTATAGTACCCATTGAGATATGCCGCATGAATTGGAGCATCGTACTCATCGATAAGAATTACTACTTTGGCTTTATAGGCACATTCAAGATAGCGGGAAAGATCCATAAGAGAATTTTCGTAAGAAGCCTGGGATGCTGTTTCTGCAATAATGTCTTGTACTTGCCGAAGCTCCTGTTTACTTAAAAAACCTCTTATTGCGTCAAAGTGTCGCTTGAATTCAGCGCTAATTACTTTGCGTATTTTTTCGTAACAGACTTCCCATCGATCCGTTTTAACATCTTTGAAGGTCAACCAGATCACCGGATATCGCCCCTGGTGTTCCATGCAATCGGCATGTTGCTCAATCTTGAGGCCATTAAATAGGTGCCGGCGAGACAAACCACTCTCCCTCGATACATTGGTCTCCAAAGGGAGCCCAATACTCGGGATGAGCGGGGCTACTTTTTCAAAAAAATAACGAAGCATCGAAAGATTCAACGTTTTTCCAAAACGACGTGGGCGAGGGAGAAGTGTTACGGCTGCGCCAGAATCAAGCAGCTCTTTTATCAACAAACTCTTGTCTGCAAAATAATAATTGCCCTCTAAAAGCCGCTCAAAATCATCTATCCCTATGGGAATTAGTTTTTTCTTCTTTTGCTCAGTCATTTACTTACCCTCTTGTCTGTTTGGCAACCCAATATTTATTAGATTAACAAACTTTACCCTAACCAACCAGCATACTCCAAGGCACGTTAAAAACTCCTGTAAAATATTCCTATTTGAAATCTTGCCATCCCCCTATTCACTCTGCTATGCTTAGAATAAGGCGGAATTACCGCCATTGTTTCATAACCCATATAATTAAAAGGAAAGAACAATGAAGCAGTATTTTAAAATAGCCCTACTGGGATTTGTGGCCGCTGCTATCTTAGGAATACAAGCATCACCCGTAGACTTACAGAAAGCGTTAAGATCAGGGGATGTTGATGCACTAAAAAGCAGAATTGAGGAAGATCCTCAATTCATTACTAGGATACCTAGACATGTACTCATTGCAGAAAAATATCCCGCACTCCTTGAAATAGATCCAAGGGAACTTGCTCAAAAAAGTTCAAACGATGTTATTGCTTATCTTGCAGCAACATTAATTGCCTCAGACGACTATAAAAAGCTACTTATTGAAATTAAAAACAATGATTTTCAAAATCTGATTGTTGCAATTAATGAGCAAAATCTAGAGACCGTCAAAAAGTTAATAGAAAAACATCCCCAATTTCTTACCAACTATGCAGTAACAGAGTATGGTATTATTCCTGATGAAATTTACAAAAGCGCGTGGGGAAATGCATGGAAACCTACGGATACCTATCTCGAGGATGCCAATCAAGACAATCCAATTTTCAAATATCTTGCCCGTGAAAAAAAACTACGCCCTACTCTTAAAGCAGCAGAAGATCTCACTAGGATTGTGGTTAAAAGAATCGGTGATACCGACCATAGCTCAGGATCGCAGCTTGAATATGTCTTTCTAAAGACACCAGGCATTGATGAATTCGATGAAAGATTGTTTCATCTAGCCGTAAGTCTTGGCTGGGAGGGGGAATGGCCGTGGCCGGGACGGTAAGATTAATAGCGGGGCTAGCTTGATAAACTTCAACTGGCCCCCTATTTTTACCCCCCCAAACCCAGCTTTAAAGACGAGAGCGGACTTTTTCAAAAAAATCTAGTTTAGCATATTTTTTCTTGGCGCTGCGATTGCACAGTTTCTTCTTTTTTTGCTTTTTGAAGATGCTTACTAAGACACTGAGACTCTTTTTTAAGAATCTCAAATTCTTGGGAATATCTAGTCGCAACCGCATCACTCATGACAATCACTACATTCTCGCGATTATGATGCGATGCCGTAGGGGTAAAGTTAAACGATCCCGTCCAAACAATCATGCCCCCCGTAAACTCAGACTGATGACAAATTAAGAACTTATTATGCATAATCGAAAAACGACTCGTCACCTGAAAATCCGGGTCGGGATAAACGTAAACAGGAACCCCCACTGAATGGAGCCGTAAAATTTGATTCTGTCGCGTATCAAGCCCGCTCGAATCCGCAACGACTTCAACCTCTACCCCTCTTTTATGGGCTTCAATAAGCGCATTGCCAATATCGGTATCGGTGAATTTAAACGTCGCCATCTGTAACGCCAATTTTTCCGCATTAATAAGTCCAATTAAAACCGATTTTAAGTCATCGCGTGGCGCAAACAACTCACAGACTTGACAGGTAACTCCCGTGTCAGAAAGAAATGTACCCGCTGACTTAACTGTTTTTTCAGAACAAAAGGACTCTTTAGTATTTTTGCGCGATTTTTTAAAAATCTTTTCAGATTTCTTTGTTTTCTCACTTTTACATGACTCAGCGCAGGCCTCTTGAGTATCTTGTCGCGTTGAAAAAGACTGACGCGAAGCCACTGTAATACCAATTGCAATGACTGCTATAAAAAAAAGGGGGAGAAATTCAGTCCGTCTCATTAACAAAAAATCCTACTACTGCTATGCTTTGTTCTATGAAGAAAATCTAACTTCCCCTCAAACTTAGTGTGAAAATAATGAAAAGAAAAGAACAAAAAGAACAGACGGGCGTTTATATCTACGGAATACACCCTATTATCGAACTGCTTACCGCACGCCGCAGGCAATTAACGCGTCTTTATACTACCGATCCAGTGCCCAAGGCTTTTAATCAAATCAGAGCGCTTTTACCTAATCACGTGCCAATTTCCTTTGTAAAACGAGAAGTATTAAATACATTTGCTGATACAACTGATCATCAAGGTTTTGTTGGAATCACTTCTCCTTTCCAGTTTCGTAAAAAGCCATTTTCTCCAGAAAAATCTCCTTTTCTTGTGCTTATTGATAGCGTGCAAGATACACGAAACCTAGGCGGCATCATACGCTCAGTTCACTGTACTGGTGCACATGGGCTTGTCCTTGCAGGCCGGCAATCTGCCCCCATTAATAATTCAACCGCAAAAGCTTCTGCGGGGCTTATTGAACATCTTGAAATTTATCTTGCTCCAACAGCTTATATTGCTGCACAAGAACTCAAAAATGCTGGCTATAATCTCTACCTTGGTGCGCTTAATGGGAAAGATGCAACAACTGTTGATTTCAAACCACCTTTTTGCATTGTTATTGGCAGTGAAGGCAAGGGAATTTCTCCCGAAGTACTCAGACTTGGAGAGAAAGTGACCCTCGGCCAAAAAACAGCTGATATCTCATATAACGCTTCGGTTGCCGCCGGAATTCTTCTTTTTCTTGCTGCCACAAAAAATCGTTTTATTTGAGATCTCTTGACCCCACAGAGTTCCCCGTATTATAAATTAGAATAGGGATTCAGGGATACGTGACGCGGGGGGTGTCATGAAGAGAACATTTTTACTACTCTTTTCCGCTCTTTACTGTACATACAGTCTAAAGGCGGAATTGTTTATACAAGCACCAGACCCGTTTTTAAACGATGCCATGCAAAAACGAATCTATTCACTTGTATCATCAGGGCTTTCTCAAAAAAAATCACTCAAAACAGTTCTCGAGAATGCAAAAAAAGAACTTCCTTCTGCGCACACACTTTTGGTCAAAAAAAACAATACACACCGACATACCTACTTTCAAGTCAAACATGAATACCCATGGCTACGCATCCTTTGCGAAAATCAATCACCAATCTTAGTTTCAAAAACAGGCGATTTCGTACCCGCCTCCTGCTATCGCCCCGACACCATAGAAAATCTACCAACACTAACGATAAAAAATTCTCAATGGCCTGAATCTATTGATGAACAAAAAAAACTTCTTTTTTCCTGGGCATGCAAACAATCATCAAGCTTCTTCGATCGCTTTTCAGTTACCTGGACAACTCCCTATACCCTCTCTCTGTTCGACAAAAAAAATCAGCTCGTACTGCTTATCGCAACCACGAATACTCAATTTAATAAAAAAACCGATCAGTTACTTGATCAACTCTACCAATACATTGCTCAAAAAGAGACTGATAAACCAAAACTCTGGACCGTTGATCTTAGATTTAAGGGACAGTTAGTGCTTTCGCACAACACCCCCAAAAAGGAAGCGAAATGAAAAAAAGATTAACCCCATCAAACACTTTAGTCGCCATCGATATTGGGACTACAAAAATCTGCGTTCTTGTTGCCAAAAAGATAGATCAGCATAATTGTGAAGTTATCGGAATTGGACGTGCTGTTTCACATGGACTGGCGCGGGGTGTTGTGGTTGATGTTGCGCCTGCCGTTCATGCTATCAAAGCCGCGCTGCAAGAGGCAGAGCTTATGGCGGGTTGTTCAATTGAATCTGCCTATATTGGCATTTCTGGATCGCATATTTCAGCACATCAATCAACAGGAATGGTGCCTATTAAACAGGGTGTCATTCGCGAACATGATGTAGCACGTGTTGTATCGGCGGCCCGTGCGATTCCGTTGCCTGAAGATGAGCAGATTCTTCATGCTGTTCCACAGCAGTTTATTATTGATGGAAAGCATCTTGTAAACGATCCACTCAATATGCATGGCGTACGGCTTGAGTGCAAAGCGCATATTATTACGGGGAATGTCACACTCGTAAAAAACTTGATCATGTGTTGCCAAGCGGCAGGGGTCAAAGCACGAGATGTTATTTTGGAACCAATTGCTTCTGCAGAAGCTGTTTTGAGTGAGGATGAACAAGAGCTTGGAATAGGGATTTTGGATATTGGGGGCGGGACCTCTGATTTTGCCATTTATCAACGCGGTAGCATCAGACATACAAAAATTTTCCCCATTGCTGGCAATCTCTTTACCAATGACATAGCTCTCTGTTTGCGAACAACCCGTGACGATGCAGAGCGAATCAAGAAAGAGTATGGAGCAACAATTCTCTCAAAAGAGCCTCATGACATTTCAATCAAAACAATCGATAATAGTGACTCACGTCTTGTTTCGACCAGTGAACTCTCATTTATCTTGAATGCACGTGGGGATGAGCTTCTTCGCGCACTCAACAAAGAGATTATTGACCATAATCTCGCGGCAACAATGCCAGCTGGTTTAGTAATCACAGGTGGTGGTGCGCTGTTGGAGGGTTTTATTCAACAAGCGCAAAAAACGATTGGACTCCCAACTCGGTTGGGGAATCCGCGAACAACATTAGCGTTTAAACAGGAACTTTCACATCCATTGTATGCGACTGGATATGGGCTGCTTCTTTATGCACTTAAGCAGGAAACATTGTCCCACCGAGTAGATGGAGCAACGTTCCCGCTTAATCGTATCTTCTGGAAGATGAAATCGTGGATTGCAGAAGTTTTTTAATCCGCTACAACTCTTGATAATGCTTTGGAAAAATCAGGAAAGAGATTTTCAATTTTTTTAATCTCTTCTTCAAGCGCATTTTTTAATGCATTAAGATTAAGATTTTCTTTGTTTGAGTAGTCAGCTCTTATTTTTTGGAGAATATTTACACAATCATCAAAATCCAACTTCTGCAAACTCGGCACACTAGAAACAATTCTATAAAGTCCATCTTCGTTAATAAGAGTATTTTTAAGTGATAAATCTGTAAGATTTTTCTGCTTTTTCCAAACATCTACATCTAATATTGCGGTAGACTGGAAGTCAATATTCTTACATCCGTCCAAATTCAATTTCTGCAAACTCGGCACATTGGCTATAATTCTACCAAGACCAATATCATTAATATCGGTATCTTTGAGTGATAAATCTAAAAGATTTTTCTGCTTTACCCAGGTATCCGCACTCAATACGAACAAGCCATCAAATTTAACCTTATTACATCCATCCAAAGTCAACTTCTGCAAGCTCGGCACATTGGCTATAATTCTATTAAGGCCGATATCATCAATAATTGTATCTTTGAGTGATAAATCTAAAAGATTTTTCTGCTTTTTCCAGCTGTCTTCATCTAACCACGTATCCAACTTAATCGTCTTGCATCCTGCTAAATTAAGCTTCTTGAGACTCTTTACATTCTCCACAATGTAATAAAGTCCTTTAGCAGTAACCTCTGTATCTTGAAGATTTAAATCTTCAAGTGCCGTCTGCTTTTCCCAGCTTTTTTCATCTAACCACGTCTCCCACTTAATCGTCTTGCATCCTGCTAAATTAAGCTTCTTGAGACTCTTTACATTCTTCACAATATCATAAAGCCCTTTAGCAGTAACCTCTGTATCTTGAAGATTTAAATCTTCAAGTGCCGTCTGCTTTTCCCAGCTGTCTTCATCTAACCACGTATCCCACTTAATCGTCTTGCATCCTGCTAAATTAAGCTTCTTGAGACTCTTTACATTCTTCACAATGTAATAAAGTCCTTTAGCAATAACCTCTGTATCTTGAAGATTTAAATCTTCAAGTGCCGTCTGCATTTCCCAGCTTTTTTCATCTAACCATGTAGAATCCCACTTAATCGTCTTGCATCCTGCTAAATTAAGCTTCTTGAGACTCTTTACATTCCTCAAAATATCATAAAGCCCTTGGGCAGTGATCTCTGTGGATTGAAGATCAATTTCTGTGGGCTGATCTTCAATCCACTTATCTATCTGCTCCTTAGTAATCTCCGTTGCCATGCAAGACAATCCAAATAACATCAAGAAACACACAACCCAATACGTATACTTCATCTTCTCAACCTCTTTTGTAATAAAAACAAAATTTTGCACCCCCATACTACCTTTTTATTATCCAAAAGTTCAATCTTTCTAAAGAAGCATTGCCTCTTTTATTACTTTCATGCTACGGTTTCTTCCAGAAAACTATTATCAAGGAGAGTTTTATGATTGATTTTGTTGAAAGACCAGAAAACCCCGTCATGCCCATCGCGCGGATTAAAGTTATTGGTATTGGAGGAGCTGGTGGCAATACCATTAATAGTATGATCGCTTCTGGCTTTGAGCACGTCGAGTTTATCGCAGCAAATACCGATTCTCAGGCTCTTGAACAATCAAAAGCAAAACATATCATCAAACTTGGTTCAAAACTTACAAAAGGGCTTGGAAGTGGTGCAAACCCAGAGGTCGGACGCCGTGCGACCGAAGAAGACCTTGACGCTATTTGTGAACATTTAGACGATGCTGATGTTGTCTTTTTGACCGCTGGTCTTGGCGGAGGGACAGGATCTGGAGGGCTTCCTGTGGTCGCTCGAGCACTCCGTGAGCGCAATATTCTTTCAATAGCCGTTGTTACAAAACCATTTGGCTTTGAAGGAAAACGACGGATGAAGATAGCAGAAGATGCACTTCAACAGATCCGCTCTTCGGTCGACTCACTGATTGTCATTCCCAATCAAAAACTGCTCGATTTTGCCACCGAGAAACTCTCGCTTATTAATGCCTTTGAAAAAATTAACACCTTCATGACCCAATTCATCCGTGGCATCTCTGACATTATCACAAAACATGGACATATTAACGTTGACTTTGCCGATCTACAAACCATCATGCGCATCTCTGGTTCAGCGGTAATGGGCTCTGGACGTGCTTCTGGTGTAAACAGAGCAGAAGAAGCAACACTCCAAGCAATAACTTCGCCATTTTTGGAAGAGCAGGGCGTTCAGGGTGCACGAGGGGTTCTCATCAATATCACTGGCAACAGCGAACTTGGATTGCATGAAGTAAGCATGGCCGCTCAACTTATTTATGACCAGGCAGATGAAAATGCCAATATTGTACTTGGATCTGTTATTGACGACTCTATAGGCGACGATGTTATCGTCACCATCATTGCAACCGGATTTGGCCCACAACCAGAAGTCGCGCAACCACTCCCAAAGGTTCCTAGTGCTCCACAAGCAACAGTTCAAGTAAAACCAACAGTCATCGATCCAGTAAAAGTTGATCAAGCAAAAAATATCCCAGAAAAACCAATTACCATAATCCCAGAGCCTGAAGCACATGTTTTCAGAGAGCCAGAAATTACTTCTCCCAAAATAGAGGCTCTGCCACAACAAATCGCCCCCCTGCACAACCAAGACGATATAGATATTCCTGCTATTTTACGGAAAATCTCACAAGAACAACAAAAAAATACCTGACTTTCCCATTTACACATAAAAATCCCCATTTCTCTCTTGTTTTGAGAAATGGGGATTTTTAGTTATTAATCTTGACAAATATAAAATATAATCTAAAATAGTAGTATAATCTATGTACTAAATTTTAAATTTAAAAAAAGAGAATATGATGAAGAATATAAGAAAAATCTTTCACACACTCCTTTTTATAGGATCACTAGCAAATGTTTTCAATAATGTTTGCTCAGAAAATGGCTCTCTGTTTGATAACACCACTTTTTATTTCAATCGCCTGGGGAAACAATTTTTAAAATGTCTTGGACCTGTAAACAATTTCAATAGTTTTTTTATTCAAAATGCAGAAGAGAATGATGCAAATCAACAAAATCCGCTACAAAACCAAGCAATTAAGGAAGTTAAAGTCATTTTAGAACCCCAACCCTCGGTTCAAAATCCTAAAGTTAATGTAGAAAAAGCAAAGAAAAAGCAACGTTTTTATGGTTTTATAAACTTAGGCAACAACTGTTACTTTAATGCTACACTCTCGCTTATTCTGCAAAATGACGAAATACGCAAAGAGCTCTTACTCCAAAAACACAATTTAAAAGAGACTTCCTTTTTAGCAAAGCTAATAGAATGTGCCAAAGAAATAGAATCTGGAAAACAGCTACGAGCTTATAATCCAGAAAGCCTTTTGAAAACTTACTATGAAGAAATACTTAATCAAAAAGGCTTTGATATCGAAAATATCACTCAAGAAGATGCGAGCGAAACAGTACGCCATTGTATCGCGGAGATAGAAAAAATTAACACCATGTTTACTTTTTACACCCAAAACTACAAAACCTGTAGCGCCTGTAAAAAAACCGCCTTTATTTGGCAAGATATAAAACAGAGCATGCTCAGCTTAAATCTTAAGGCAAGCCTTGAAAAAAGCTTATTCTCCTATGGCTTTACCAATAAATCTACCGGCAAAATAGGTCTCGATTTTATCCCGACTAACAACAAAAATAAATGTAGACTAGCTCTTGCAGAAATCTATAGCGGCCCTACTGAAGAAATTGCTGAAGAAGCAACCTGCTCCGTATCTCCAGAATGTAACAAGCTCAAAGTAGCCTTAAACAAGCATTATACACTTACCACTCTTCCACAACACCTTACCCTCTCATTTAACAGAACCTCGTACGATAAAAACTGGAATCAAATAAAAAAGACTGATGCAATAAAAATTCCTATGGAGATCGACATGGCACCATTCTGCACAAAAGAATGTGGCACCCAGGGAACACTTTTTTCACTAGCTGGATTTATTGTCCACGACGAAATAAGTAATGATATCGGTCATTACTTCTCCTATGTTAAAAAAGGCGAAGATTGGTGGGTTTTTAATGATGGAAAGGCAAAAGTAGTCTCCACACAGAAAATAGCGAATCTTACCAATGGAGCACCTTATACAACCAATGAAACACCTGTTATCTTTCTCTACAATAGGGTAAAAAAGAGCTAATAATTTGATATAAAAAAAGCCCTCGGTTTTAAAGGAAAAATCTTTTTAAAACCGAGGGCTTTTTTTATACTTTTTTACATAAAGAGAGACAGGGTTTTACCCCTGTCTCCCAACCTCCACTCCCCGTCGCGTACTGGGAATATGGGCGATGCATCAAGCATGGCTCTTGACGCATCTTACTTCTTCATCTTTTTATGCTTCTTCATCTTTTTTATGCATTGTCTCACTAATCATCTATCAATATTTAATACTATCTTAACTCAATTTTAAAATTACGCAAGCTTTTTATTCCATTTCTGAAATATTTTTTTATAAACTAAGATTGCTGAAATAAACAAACTGTTATTGATTTAAATAAAGGACCATTCTATGCAACTCCATAACACGCTTTTAAAAAGAGTTATTCTTTTATTCTCCTTACTTTTCACGGCGCTTCCTTGTTATTCGATGTTTGATAAAAAATTTAATGAAAATGCAACAGTTAACTTTCTGCTACAAGTCGCCCAAGACACTCCGGAATATTTACCCTGGCAAGATGTTTTTAAATACATGAAAGTCAAAAATAAGCAAAAATTTTCAGCCCTTGCTTTAGTTCAGGCGGCTATGGAGGCCCCAGTTGCTGACCTCATTCAACAGGCAGCCCTTGTCTATGCAGCCGAAAAAAGTAAAAAGACACCTCAAGAATTTTTTTCTAATATATTTGCAGGTATATACCTTAAAAAAGGGAAAAATCGGACACAAAAATTTATGTGTGCACTCCCAACGATTGCACATAAAATACCGCATGAAGAGCTATTTTACTTTGCAGTACCCGCCTTTTCTCATCCATCAAAACTCCTTGCAAGTGCAAACACCGACACCGCATCACTCTACTGCACCAAGACGGGGGATATCGTAAAAAAGTTTAAATTGGCAAAAAAACCAAGCAAGCTTTATTTCGATTCGGAGTCCTATAACCTGCACGCAAAAGATAGTGAAGGAAATCTTTTTAAAACACCCCTCAAGGGGCTTCCCGAAAAGTTTATTTTTAATTCAGATACTATCGTGCATTATATCTCTCCCTCAAGCGGCATAACCCGCAATTCTGTCAATCAAATCAATCCTATCCCCTCAGTATTATCTGGAGATGGCAGTTATCGAATCGTCTCATCAAAAGAAGCACGGACTATTTGGGACACCAATCTTGATATGCCTATCACCAACTACCCCGCATGGGAAACATCACTCCTCCAAGTAAACCAGGCTTTAAATAAAGCCGCATTGAGCAAAGATGGAAAGCTGGGTGTCACGATAAATCATGCGGCAATAACGATCTGGGATCTTTACAGAATGCTGAGTCCTGCTCAATTCCTCGCTGTGGAAACAATACGACGTAGAATGTTACCAAGTCAGCCTCTTCTTATCCCCAAAGATAGCTGGGCTGGTGAAGCTCTAAAACAACTTGATTCCCCCGCACGGCTCAACCTTGAAATGCGCTGGAAAGCATCAGTGATATAAACGACAGTGGGTGGGGTGCCCAAAAATTGCTATACTCATACACACCCACTCCAAATCCCCTTTTTTAACAAAAGACCCATGGTGAAAGCAGAAAATAAAAATTTAGAAAAAGAAGTGCTTCTCAAAAATCTCTACGCACCGCACAGAGATTTTAAAAACTCCCCCCTTTTTATCCCGGGAGAATGCACCTCTATTGTTTTTGGCGAAGGAAACCCAGACGCTGAAATTCTTTTTATCGGCGAAGCCCCCGGAAAAATGGAAGACATTGAAGGACGCCCTTTTGTTGGTCAATCAGGCCGCCTTCTAAACCGCGCACTCGAGTTTGCCGAACTCAAACGCGAAGAAGTCTATATTACCAATATCGTTAAATGCCGCCCACCCAACAACAGAACCCCTCTGCCGAACGAACTTGCAATTGGCAGGGATTTACTCCTTCTCGACCAAATACGAATCATAAACCCCAAAATTATCTGTACATTGGGGTCAGCAGCACTGACGGGATTAACCCAAAAAGGTTACTCTATCACAAAAATACACGGGTCTCCGCTTACTTTTCTTGAATACGTACTTTTACCACTCTATCATCCCGCCTATATCCTGCGCAATCGCCGGGAAGCACCAAATTTCTTGGCCGATATCAAGAAAATAAAAACCCTGCTTTAAAACGCTCTAAAAAAAGCCCGTATTTCCGCCTCACAAAAATGTGGATAACTGGTGGATAAGTGGTGGATAACTGGTGGACAATTACAATAAAGTACTTCCAGATACCTCACCTAGAGCCATATTTAAAATATATATTTTTGCAAACGCCCACTAAATGAGCCAAATGAGACATACGGATAAAAGTTATCCACCAGTTATCCACAGGCTTTCCACCACTTATCCACATAAATTCAAAACACCAAAAACACCTCTGGCAGGCTTAAATAGATATGCCGAACCCTGAGTTATCCACCAAAACCTGCCTCACCTACTACTACTATATTAAATAAATATTTATATATATAGTAATAATAGAACCTCTTGTTTTTGGTGGATAACTTTCCCAAAAAGGGATGTTCTTGGGTAGTATAAGTTTTCAACTGTACGATTTCCTGGTAGAATCTTTACTGTGCGGTTTGGGTCTACCTTGACCCAAGTCTTTTACGAAAATAACAACTTCCATAGCAAGAAAGAAAATGCCGTGAATCTTTCCCAGGTCATTGAAGAGCTGGTCGAAGAGAGAGATCTCGATAGATCAGTTATTGCAGAAATAGTATGCGAAGGTATGATTGCTGCCTACAACAAGCGCTACCCAGACATCGTGTTTAGGGCTGTTTACAACAAGCAAAGCGATCAAATAGATATTTTGACAACAAAAACCGTTGTTGCGTCGGTTGAGGACGCGGATCGTGAGATTTCTATTCGTAAGGCAAAGGCTATCGACCCACAAGTTAAGGTAGACGATACAATAGAAGTTGTTTTTGATGGACCTATTGGACGTATTGAGATTCTGCGAGCAAAGCAGGTTATCGCCTCTCGTATTCGTCTTATTGAGGCCGCGCAAGTGTACGAAGAATTTAAATCTAAAGAAGGCGCTATCGTACATGGTATTGTTCACAAGTGTGAGCCAAGTGGCGCGACTGTTAAGATTGGCGCAGTTTTTGCTTTCTTGCCAAAATCATTGATGATTCCTGGTGAGCGCTGTGTTGTTGGATATCCGCTTAAGGCGCTTTTGAAAGAAGTTTTACTTGAACCACGTAACGAAAATCAATTGATTCTCGACCGTGCATCAACTGACTTTTTACAACAACTTTTTGAGCTCGAGATTCCAGAAATCTACGAGCGTCTTGTTGAGATTAAAAAGATTGTGCGAGCTGCGGGCTATAAGTCGAAGGTAGTTGTTGCCTCAAACGACAAGAATATTGATCCTGTTGGCACCTGTGTTGGAGTTGGTGGCGCTCGTATTAAGCCTATTCTCCGAGAGCTTGGTGTTGAGAAGATTGACGTTATTGCGGTAACATTTGATGCTGAGCGTTTTGTTCGTGATTCTCTTAAGCCAGCAGTGGTAAATCGTGTCGAAATTGATGGCTCAAGAGCGCGTGTTTGGGTTGATGAAGAGCAACGTTCTGTGGCTATTGGTAAAATGGGAAAAAATATTGCGCTGGCCTCCCAGTTGACTGGATTAGACCTAGAGCTTGTGAAGAATGATGGTGATCTAGCTCGTGAGCAGACCCTTGCAGATGTTTTTAAAGAACAAGGTAGCGATGGGGAAGGTTATGAGTCAGAGTTTGAAGAAGATTTTAAAGAGCAAGACAAAACAACCACAACCCCCCTTGATGAGCCCTTTGATAAGATAGATAAAGACTCGGGTAACGGGGACGGGGAATAGTATGGTTGGTGAACGAAAAAAAAATGAGCTTGTCTGTGAGCCTATGTCGGTAGCAGAGCTTGCGGAAAAGATTGATCGGCCGGTTAATGCAGTCATAATAATGCTTTTGAAGCAGGGTATTTCGGCAAATAGAAACCAGTTTCTCACTGCGGACATAGTTGCGCGGGTTGCTGAGTTTTTTGATGTTCCTGTTATAAAGCCTGTTGCAAAAGTATCTGATGCAAAGTCCTTTACGGAATGTGATGAAGCTGCGCCCAAGGGAGTTGTTGCGTTTGATCGGATGCCAGTTGTCGTTGTCGTTGGTCATGTTGACCATGGAAAAACAACACTTCTGGATTATATTCGTAAAACGCGTGTTGCCGCGCGTGAAAAAGGTGGTATCACGCAGCATGTCGGTGCATATGAGGCTCATACGGCCCACGGAAATATTGTTTTTATCGATACTCCTGGGCATGAAGCGTTCTCTGTTATGCGTTCGCGCGGTCTTTCTATAGCAGACATAGCAATTCTTGTGGTTGGTGTTGACAATGGAGTACAGCCGCAAACAATTGAAGCCTATGAGCTTGCAAAGAAGGCGGGTGTGCCAATTATTGTTGCGCTTAATAAGATAGATAAGGCTTCACCAAAACAAATTGAAGAGGTGCGACACGCTCTTTCTCGTATCGGTTTGGTGCCAGAAGAGTGGGGCGGTGAAGTTGTCTTTGTAAACGTTTCTGCTCTAAAGGGCGATGGAATAGATACGCTTTTGGACATGATCATGCTGCAAGCACAAATGAAAGGGCTTTCGACCTTTTTAGATGTTCCTGCATTGGGTTTTGTTCTCGAGTCACGCCTTGAAAAAGGTCGTGGCCCTGTGGCGACGGTTATTGCTCGCTCGGGTGTATTGCGTGTAGGTAATTATTTTGTGTGTGGAGAGACTTCTGGTCGTATTAGTTCTTTAAAAGACTGGTCTGGTGAGTCTATTCTTGAAGCACAACCTTCTGTTCCAGTTGTTGTTGCAGGTTTTTCTGAATTACCGCGCTCAGGCGATCTTTTTACTGTTTGTGCAATGCATGAAATCAAAAAAATGCATACAGCAATGGTTGATGAACGTCGCTTGACGATGCCGGTTCTTCAGGGTGCCCAAGCGGGAAGCATTAGGATTATTATTAAAACTGACACCGCCACGGGAAAAGAAGTATTGGTTTCTGTTATTGAAAAGTTATCACCAAAAACACATAGCGGTATTTCGATTCTCTCTTCAGGGGTTGGACCCGTTAATGAGAGTGATGTTACCTATGCAGCTGATACGCAGGCGGCTATTTATACGCTTCATGTAAAGGCAGATGTTAATGCTCTCCGTGTTGCGCAAGAAATGGGCGTTTCAATCAATCATTTTGATATTATCTACAAGCTGCTTGAGGCGCTTGAAGAAGTTGCTCAGCGTGGTCGTCCTGTGAAAAAGGTGATCAAAAAAGTTGGGGAAGCGATTATTCTCAAGGTATTTGATATCAAAAAACTTGGTGTTATTGCTGGAGCTCGTGTTATTGATGGTGTTTGCAATAGAAATAGTACAGTAAAGGTGCTTCGTGGAGCACGTGTTATTGGAAAAGGTTCTATTTCGAGCTTGCAACGCGACCGAAACCCCGCAAAAGAAGTGCGCAAAGGATTTGAATGTGCCTTCGTTGTTGATGGTTTTACCGAGTGGCAAGTAGATGATCGTGTTGAATGCTACAACGAAGTTCGTGAAGATTAAGTAGAAAAAGTACTGAATCTTTAATAATTTTTTGTTTTTTATAAAGAGTCAGTTGCAATGTAAAAATTTTCTTTACATTGCAACTGACTCTTTTTTTGCTTTTCCCGCAACTACCGAGAAAATAACCCAAAAAGCAAGGAGGTTGCTTTGGGTAAAGCAACTTGCTTTTGATAAAACAGGAAAAATTATTTTTTTTGTAGGAAAGTAAGAGCGCTTCCTCTGTGGTAGTGATTCGCATATATAAATATGCTGATTGCCAAACCTGTTGGGTGAGAAGCACTGCTTTTAGGTTCTTGCCGCGAAATTAACATTCGCGGCAAGTGCTTTTATACAATCAATTTTCTAAGAACCTGTAGATTCCGTACGTGGTCGTTGAGTGTAGTGAGTGGAGTCTCTATTATTTTTGGGATATTTATAAAGCGCTTGTCGTTCATGATGAGGCGAAAAGCTTCGAGTCCAATAGCCCCTTTTCCGATATCTGCATGGCGGTCGACGTGCGAATCTTTTGCTTTTTGTGAGTCATTAAGGTGCATTGCCTTAAGGTGTTCTAGTCCAATAATGTGGTCAAAGGTGTTCCAGAATTCTTTATAAGTCTCTGGAGTGGTGAAATCATAGCCTGCTGCAAAGGCGTGACAGGTGTCAAAGCAGATACCGATGCGGTTTTTGGAGGCTATAAGCTCTTTGATTGCTGCAAGTTGTTCGAGGGTGCTTCCGATCGAAGAGCCTTGGCCTGCCATGATTTCAAGTAAGATCATGCATTTTCCTGGAACTTCTTCGAGCGATTCCTGGATAGAGGCGGCAATAGCTTTGATGCAGGTTTCTTCACTTGACTCAAGACGTGATCCGGGATGAAGGACGAGATAGGGTATAAAGAGTTGTTCACAGCGCATTAACTCTGCTTTTAATGCTTTTTTTGAGCGGGCAGCGACAAGTTTTGTCGGTGAACCGAGGTTAATAAGATAACTTGCATGGCTTATCACAATGCTAATGTGAGATTCCTTTTGTCGCTCTATAAAGGGTGCTATTTCGCTTTCTGCGAGCTCATCAAAGGACCATTGGCGATTATTGGTGGTAAAAATCTGAATAGTAGTACACCCAAGTTCTTCGCCGATATCAATAGCTTTATAGAGGCCTCCTGCTGCAGAGACGTGAGCACCAAGCAGGGGGGTTGTTTTTTTGTCAGACAAGTCTTTGCTCCTTAAAAAAGCATGATTCTATTTTTCTTCAGGTATAGCAGGAGTTTGTGTGGAGTGGAAGAGATGAAAAAAGAGTATTTAATTGACACAATTTAAGAGCCGAGTACGCTGATAATGGTATTTTTTAAAAGATATTTCTACAAGGAATGAGGTATGTTTCGGCGCTCTGTTTGGTTCTTAAGTCTGTTTTTGATGAGTGTAATTACGCTCGGGTCTCCTTGTTTTGGAAAAACATTAACAGTAAAAGATTTTGTTCAAGAACCTCTTGTTTTTACCTATGGTAAAGATGAAGCGCTTTCCCTTACATTGGAAAATAAGCTCAAAATTGAAGGCTTTTACTCAAAAAACATGCGTGAGCTTAACGACATGAATAATGCAGGACCAACGGCTGCACCTTTTGCAGAAACGGGTGGTTTTGACAAAGTCTTTTTTACTAAATTTACTGATGACTTCAAATTAACTCATAAATTCAAGAATCTTGATTGCGATTGGACGCGAATTACCTGTACTGCTGGCATCCGGTTGAAAGGGTCTTTTGGAGATCCAGAAGCGGGGTTTAAGACTGGTCCTACGCCTATTAAAGACCTTGATGTGGTAATGGGGCTCCATCGCCACGCATTTAATGTGCATGTACCGGTAGTACGTGAAATTTGGATGGAGTTATTGCTTAATGATCTCATGGGTATGGGTTGGAATCAAAAGCATACCTTTACGCTTGGTTTATTTCCTTTTGCCTTGGGGCGAGGCATTTCGCTTGGGGATGCATATGCAATAGCACCCGATGTTGTTGGCTATGACCCTGAGTCTTCGGTTGAGCAGTATGCGCCAGGTTTTAAGCTTTCTGGCTCTTTCTTAGATGATAAAATGTGTGATTATGATTTTTATGTTGCGCTCTTGCAGAATCGATCTGGTTCATTTGACACAGTCAATGAAAAAATATTGGGTCGCTTGTATGGTCATCGGTACAATCAGGGGCGTGGATTTGGAGCTGTCAACTTTATTGTTGCTGGTCGCCTGAAAAACGTTCTGGTTGATGAGCCATGTCGCAAAATTTCCATTGAGCCCTATGCCTTGTTTGATGACGAGCGCTTTCAGCGAGTTGAAGCTCCATCTGATGCTTCAACTAAAATGGGGACGATTGGATGTGCGAGCGAGTGTGTGCTTGGTGACTTTGAGTTCGGTTTTGATGGCGCATTAAACGTTGGTAAGCAGAATGTCTATGGTCTTGACCGGAATACTGTCTCAAAAGAACTGCGAAATGGCTTAATGTATGCTGTAAATACTAAGGTAGTTGATGCGGGTACTGGTAATAAAGCGCTTTATACCCCTATAAATCAAAACTTAGTAGGCAAGGTTATTGGAGAAACGACGCCAAATAGCTGTATTGCAACTGAGTGGAATGGCGCTGAAATTCCGCGCGATAATTTATTGGTTGAACCTGTCTTGAGAAATGCCGCAGATCGTTTCCGTGACCCGTACGTTAATATTTACAATGGGGCCATGTTTGTTTTTGATTGGTCGTATTATTTTGCCAATCCAAATCTAAAGTTAGCAGGAACTTTTGGCTATGCGACGGGTGATGATGCACCAAATCTTGATCTTGATGCCGTTGGAGACAGTGATGTCGATGGAACCTATAGTGGGTTTGTGAGTCTTCAAGAACTTTATTCAGGAAAGCGAGTACGAAGCGCCGTATTGCTGAGTGGCAAAGGGAGCTTCCCTCGGTTACTTTCATTCCCTATAAATGCACGAGTTGGTGGAGGCGTTCCAACATCAACATCTCGCTTTAATAACCTCGTCTTTACAGGTGGTGCATTATGGCTTGAGCGTGAGTATGGATGTACTTTATGGCGTATCAATCCAAACGTTCTTGCATTCTGGCAAGAGCATGCAGCTCGCATTGCTGTTGTTGATAATCGAGATGTTTTCGCAAGCAAATTTTTGGGTACTGAAGCCAATATCTATGTTGACTGCTTTACCACCAAGGGGTTAAATTGCTTCTTGGTGACAGGATTCTTCTTGCCAGGTTCGCATTATGAAGCAGTTGCGGGAAGACCGCTTTCTGCGGCAGAGCGACGCTATCTTGATCGTCTCGACAGAACCGGTGTCTCAGAAGAATGGGTGCCAACACTGGGACATGATCCAGCTTACTTTATCAACGCGGGTTTTGAATACAAATTTTAAGTTCTTCGCATTTGTCTAAGAAAAGCTGACGCCATGGACTTGAATTGTTAGGTCCATGCGAAGGATCTTTGCATTTTTTGATTATTTTCTTGAGTAGATTTGCTTGGGAAAGTTTGACAATAAGTTTTTGGAGAGAAATGTGTGCAAAGAAAGCATCCTGTATTTCAGTTGTGCGGCAGGCATTAGGGTGTCTATAATTTTCATATACTGTGTTATAATGGAAAAATAGTCGGGGCATAAAGATCTTAAGTGCATCTGGATTTTCTTTAATGGCATGCCATATATTCTCGATGTGTAAACAATACCAGTTAAAGTAGCAATCACCGGAGAAGCCTTTGAAGCTATCCGTGGTAATAATCTGTTTTAAAAACACATCAACACCAATTGCGTCGACCATAGATGACATTAAAGGGTCGCGTAGGTGCCTGGTGATTACCCTAAGAGCTTCGCTTGAGTCTTTAACGCGTTCCCATAGAGCGAAAGCTTGTTTTGTAAACCAATCAGAACCCATGATTCTCAGAAAATTGTCTCTATTGGCATCACAGCTGTCGCAGAGACCCAAAAGGATAAATTCAGGTTTAATTTGCTCAACAAAATAGCGATAAGGAGTGGTTGTTGGATTTTGAGCAAAATCTTCCATAAAAGGGTAATTAATGTTTTGAGGGCCGAAGAGTTGTGGCGCAAGTTCGCATGCATTTGTTTTTACCCATTCTGGATCAACTTTTTGTAAAAAGGCATGGGCTTTTTTGTCGGTGTTGAGTAATTTGAGCAAGTCGGCGGGATCGAGCGATTCGAGAAGGTTTTTGTAAGGGCGCTCATAAAGATGGTCAAGACAGTGTTCTATGACTGGATTGGTAAGGAACTTAGGTTCTTTAGTAGCGAAGTTTATGCTTTCGAGGTTAAAAAGCTCTTTTCGTGTCTTTTGTCGAGCTGACTTATCTTTATTATTTTCTGAAATACCCATTTTGCAAAGCGCGTCAAAGCCGTTTCCTGCAAAAGAATGGAGAAAGAGGAATTTCATATCCATGTCAGCATCAAAGAAAAGTATATTGAAAGGGAAGTCGTTCGTTGTTTTGTTAATGGTATTTTGAATAAGTCTGTTAAATGCCCATTTGTTAAACGATTCTTTTTCTTTAATAGCGATGTGCTGATGCCAATCAACGACAATAACAGACTCTTTTGTAGATTGATCATGGTGGGTTGTAATGGACATGGTGATTTTTACTTTATCATGATTGTCATGTACATTCTCTTCTATTGCAAACTGTACTGTCTGCCGATCAGAAGAGAGTTTTTGTCCTAACTCTGCAAAGGTAGCTGCTTTTATTCCAAAAAAGAGAGCAAGCGCTTTTCTTACATTTTCTGCTTCTGGCTCGAGTTCATAGAAGTGTTTTGGGTTTGCGTAGACAAAGTCTGCTTTATTGTGTTGTCCTTCTTTGTCAGAAAAGAGGTAGAACCACCAGGTGCGTGCACTCAAGTCGTTAATACTGCGCTGGAATTTTTCAGGGAATTCTTTAACAAAAGGGCTGTTTTGAACTTCTTCAGGAAGGCGCGATAGGTCATACTGTTCTGTGTCATCATTGAGGAGAATATTTTTTACCAGAAAAAGAATCCCACATTCGGCGCAGTCGCATGTGTGTCCACTCTGTGTTTTAATGTTACAGTTGTCGGTCTGCTCGGTTGATTGAGCTCCAATAAACAGTAAATCACTAGCCGTTGGTTTTTGTGGAGCTTCGTCTGCTTGTGCGGGTGTTTGCGCGGGAGCGTGAGAAGGATGATTATGTAAAAATATTGCCCCTATAAACTGAGTAATAGGGTTATGATAGAGCGGTTGTGGATGGCTTTCAAATTCACTGATTTTTTTAATGTCTTCTTTAGTATAAACAATCTGTTCGAATGTAGCCTGTTCTTTTGCTGATGAAAAAACTTTTATTCCCTCAGGGGTAAAAATAAGATCTCGGTTTGAGCAATGGTCAAAAAAACCATGAACAAATTCAGCAAGATCATGTTTTGATTGGGCTTGTGCGTAAGCATAACTACTGATTAGTATCAGGGGAAGATTTTTTTGGTACACCGTGATTTTAACCGTATCAGATTTACTGAGACCGATCTTTCTTGACCCCATAATGCATGCATTAAGTACTAGTCGTACAATTTCTGCAGGCAAGAAAATATCAGTTATTTTGAGTAAGTCGCGGCAGCTTTCAGTGAAGTGAAGGATATCGGGAGCTGCTTTTTCCCTTTTGCGTAAAAGGCGTTCAATTGTTTTTTTATTTGGAGTGTCGTATATTTTTTTAGAAAGCGCTAAATAGTGCTTTACTTGTAGCCCAATAGACTTTCCTTCTGTTACCAAGGCGCAGAGCCATCCCAACACGTATAACTGCTTCTCTATTGAGTTTGTGGTGCTTTTGAAAAATGGGTCAACCCTTGTTGGAATAAAACGAACGTTTTGGGTCGGGCGATGGAACATGCGTTGGGCTAAAAGGGCGAATGGATGTGAGGGAACATTAACGGTTTCATGTGTTCCTTTTTCTGTATCAATGCGCGCAAGCGTCTGTTTTGTCTGACCATAATCGAAAAGGTTTTCAATAAGATCTTGGTTTTTTTGGAAAATAACACCACCAATAAGTGGGTCTAAAAAGTCTGCAGTCGCCTTATCTTGAACCAGAAGGCGATCGAATCCCTTGGTGAATTTTAAAGGAAGAGAAGAGAGTGGTTGAGAGAAAGCGCCAAGCAAAAAAATTGAGATAAGCGCAAAAAAGCGTTTGTTTGTCATAAAAAAACCCCCATTTAGTATTTTATTCGGCTGATTATTTTCTATTCATGATATTTTTAAAATAATTCTATTTAAGTAAATAAATTATCTTATTTTTGCCTTCTAATACAGAGAATCATTTTACTCTAAAGAGAGGTGTTTGTCAAAAGTGCTTATTTCTTCTTCGACAACGCAAGCGCTTTTTTGATAGTAGCTACAATTTCTTCTGCTACGGCACGGTTTTTATGACACTCGTGTCCAGCCTCTAAAACCTTAAAACTAAGTCGGTTAGAATCGAGAAGATTGGCAAGCCCCAGTGCATTTTTCTTGTACTGATCTGTCTGTTTAAATGTCTTTACGATAGCGCCAAGATCTGTTTTTGGTGTTTCAAAACCACAAAAAATACTTGAGTCCCACGGCAGTACAATATGGTCGTCAGATGAGCCAATAAAGTGAAGCAGCTGTATTGTTTGTAGATTCTTCTTAAAAAGCTCTTTGGAAGGGTGATCTATCTCATTATTATACTGCGCGAGATGACATTGTTTGAGATAGAGCTCTTTTGCGCTGCTATCTTTCCAGTAACCAGCAAAGCTATATTTGTCTTGTGTTTCTTTTTGATACAAAATAGATGCTGCCAGTGGAAGAAGGCTGCGTGGAGTGATTTTACTAATAAACGAAGAAAAATATCCGAGTGTATTGGAATACTGTGATATCATTTTCTTGAACTCAAGGTCGTGATTTTTCGCACATCCTTTTTCAATTTCACTTTCGTTTATTTCACCATTTTCATTGAGATGTGTTTTTTTTCCTGGTATCCCATAATATCCTGATTGCATCCCGCAAACGGAGATAAATTGGAAGAGCGGATAGAACTTTTTTTTATCAAAAAAATCTTGTGCATGATGTTGTGCCCACAAGCGAAGAAAAAGAGCCGCTTGTGAAGAGCCTATGCCAACGGCCGGTTCTGAAAAATTCTTACTCAATATTTCACTATTAAGGTCTTTGATAATAGTAGGGAGCCCTTCTTCACAGATTGCCTGGGAATCAAGCTTAAGGTTAATAAAAGAGAGTTCATCTAAGATAGTCTCTTTTTTGCAGAGTTTCTTTACAAGAGAGAAGCTGTTTTCGTCAAAATTATCTGCTTCTGAAAGCGTGAGAATGGGCAGCACGGCCTGAGCGACCGGCGTTGCTAAAACAAGTGCACCAAAAAAATAGGTTCGAAGAAACATATATTCTCCATTATCACAATAATTGTAAATAGCTTCTTATAAAGAGTAGTTAAGCTGTAAATATGAAGTCAACAATATCACTCACAGCTAATGGTATGCGAAACAAGTTCTTTTGTATCAATATCAAAAAGCTCGAATAAAATAGTTTTTCCTCCGGCTGCATACTCAGGAACAAAAAGATACTTCTCTACAGTCTCATAAGGCCCGAGCTCAAATGCAGAGTCCTGACTCAGTGTTGTTTTGGTAAGCCAGTGATATATTCTTCTGTTTTCGTTACTCCAATAGATCCCTTGTGGCACAACAAAGATGGGAATAGCAGGCCACCAGAAAAGTAATGCCGGAAGCGAGTACCAGCAGACGCGCGAAGTGGTGTCGTATTGCAAGAGCGGTGCAACTTCTTCAACAGAAAGCCGATCCAATGCGCAATAGCTAGGCCTGAAAAGGTAGCTTTGTGCGCCATTGTTAACAAGACGTACTTGGAGAACTTCTATTTCATGTTCAGAGAAATCGACACCCCAGAAACGAGACTTACATGCATTCTCATTGAGCCAGAGTGCATTCAATTGCACATCATGCTTCCCTTTGTTTCTTATCTGGGTAACGCGCGGAGTGGGGAGTCGTTTTTTAGGTGAAAAAAAACATCCGGGAAAAGAAAATAAGAGCACGAAGAGAAAGAGAAAAAAGGAATATTGTTTTTGAGTTTTCATTGTTTACTCGCGTTTCTATAGGGCCCGATTTATACTTGAATTAGGATAAACAAATGTTGGAAATAATACTAATTTTACGTAAATAATACTAATTTTAAAATGCGAATCCGCTCGTACCCATTCGATGGGCTCAGGGTAAACCAAGCCCTTAGACAAGCTCAGGGCGAGCGGTTTAAATAATCAAAAGAACAAGGATGCATGATATGTCTAAAGTGGTATACAGTTTTCTCGTTAGTGCGCTCGTGTTTTTTCCATGCCAGGCTGTTTTGATTGATATCGTTCAGGATCTTGCTCTGCTTGCAGAAATTAATGAGCAAAACAGAAAAGCCGTTGTTGAAAAAGTCTATGCACTTTTTGATCAAGCAAAAAAAGCGGGAGCTTCCTCAGAGCCTGAAACAGTTCAAAAAAGCGCAAGCCCTCTTCGCTTTAGCGATCTTCCCGGAATGCCATTAGAAGTACGTGAAATTGTTGATTTTTTTAAAGATAGTGCAAGCTACGCCCTTGTTGGCGCACGTATGCCACGAGGTATTTTACTTTTTGGGCCGCCAGGAACAGGGAAAACATCAGTGGCGAGAGTGATTGCGCATGAGTGCGGAGCGCAGTTCTTTTCTGCATGTGGGTCTGAGTTTGTTGAAGTTTATGTTGGTGTTGGACCTAAGCGGGTGAGAGAGCTTTTTGAAAAAGCAAAAAAATGTGAAAAAGCGGTTATCTTTATTGATGAAATCGATGCTATTGGTGGCCGGCGTGATGAGCGTGCGGCAGGAAACGAGTATGCAAATACGCTGAATGAACTTTTAAATCAGCTCGATGGGTTTGTACACTCAGAAAATCTTTTGGTTATTGGCGCAACTAACCGTCTCGATATTCTCGACCCAGCGCTATTGCGTCCAGGAAGATTTGATCGTATTGTGCGGATAGGTGTTCCTTCCAAAGAAGCACGACTTGCTATTTTAAAGCGTTATTGTGCAGAGATTCCTTTTAAAGGAGATGAGGCTTCGCTGGATCGGCTTGCTACACAAACAGAAGGATGGAGCGGTGCAGAATTGCAAAACCTGGTAAATGAGGGTGCTATTCGCGCAGCAAGGCGTAAGAGCTCAGAGGTGCAAGAGCAAGACCTTCTTGATGCAAAGGCAGCGCTAAAACGGCATTAAGCTCGGGTTTAATCTGTGGGGAAAAGAATTAGTTTTTTGCGTGCGTGGTCGCCATTGAGGGAATTTGAGCAACGAGCTGAGTTTTGAGTTTATTTTTGTATAAGCGTGTGGACAGAATTTTTTGAACATCAAGAAGCCGAGAATGCTGAGAGAGATAACTGCAAATGTAATTATTGCTGGTTTTAAGTACGAGCTGTTAGGTTTTTTCGGTTTAGATATCTCTTCTTGAATTGATTTAATAGTTGGTTGGAGAGACGCCACATTAATCTTATCGATGGCTTTGGCTTGTTCTTCTGTGAGAGCATAGTTTTTTAAGCATTTTTTTAACTCTTCGATGGTACAGTCACCTAAGTTTTTTTGCTGTGCTTCTTTTTGAATCCAATTGATAAGTTCAATGAGAGCGGCTTTTTTAAAGTCATTGTTTTTTAAATTATCACTCAGTTTGTCGTAGACTTGATTGATACAAATGGGCCATTTGTTTTTGATTGCTTCTTTAAAATCTTCCAGATTGTTAATAGACTGTTTTGCATCTGATTCAAAAAATTCAGATACTTCAAGTGTAAGATCTCCGAGATTTTCATTAGGCCCCAAAGCGCTGAGTGTTTGAGTGATAGTTTTTTTATTAAAGTCATCTGTGTTGTAAAGATTTATGGTGTTGTTTTTAGAATATGATTTATACCATTCTTTCCACTCGACTAACTTTTTAATGAGTCTGTTTTGAATGTCGTTATTATTGCTTTCGATGTCTTTCTTTTCGTCTTCTGTCGGGTAAAAAAGCGTACGAATTAAAAGTATGTCTTCGATAATTGTATCTTGATCGTCTTCTGGTACATATTTTTCTAGCATATCTCTTAAGCGTGTGATGATATCGGAATCTGCGATACCAGGGTAGCCAAAGTGTTTTTGCAGAGCCGTTTTTTGAATCCAATTGACAATCTCATCTAAAGCTGTTTTTCTGAAGGCAAGAACTTTAGCCTGCGCATTTTCATCTGGATCATTCTCATCCAAATTAAGCTTTTCATAAGCCTTGTCGATAGAGATGGGCAGTTTGTTTTTGATTGTTTTTTCGAACTGTTCCAAACTCATATTTGTGGCCTGAAGAGGAAAATGGGCGCAGATGGTTGCCAATAGTGTGGCAAGACTCACTCGTTTGAATAATGTTATGAGCATGGACCAGCACTTTCCTTTTTAAGTTAATCGGTAATAGTAGAGCTAGTGGTATAATTATACTAGAACTGATTAACTTGTGATGTGCGGGATCATTCTTTAAAGAGAGCGTTTAAGCAAATTGAGGCTGTTTTTTGCGTAACATCTCAGGAATATATCTTCCCAACGTTTTTACAAGTTGTGGAATCTGTTTTGCTATCTGAGGTGCCTGACGGAAGTCGCCTGTAAATTCTTTGCGATAATTTAGGATGATTCCTAGGAGTGATCCCATGAATGAACCCGCGCAGAAAGCCTCAGATCTAGGGTAAAGATTGAGTTTTTGACCTAGCTTTTCAGTGATATTGAATATAATGCTTTGCGCAATCAAACTATCTCCAATAAAACTATCTCCACGGAAAAATCTATCTCCATGTACTAATGTGCCTCGGCACGCTGCGTAAGTAAATACCTGACAATGAAAATAAGGGTTTTTGAATATTTCAAATACTTCTCTACCAGGTGAAGAAAAGCCTTTACGCCATGTCTTAAGACCATGGACAGAGCTCATTAACCCATAGCTACACAATCCACGGATCAGAGCTATTTTTGAATATTGTCCAAGTGTTGGTGTCGAATCGTGCGTCACCCGCCAAAGAGGATAAGCGGCACCGGCGCAGAACACAACAATTTTTGACACAACTTCTGGCCAAGTGATTGGGTGTTTCTTTCTCTTTGTTAGGATTTGTTGAATTTCTGGATCTTCCGTAGAGTTGCTGTTGGGTATTTCTATTTTTTGCTCAGGATTTTCTTGTGTTTTTTGAGTTGTAGTAAGAGCTCTTTCGTCAGATGGGACATTTGATTCAACAAGCTCAATCTTTTCAGGGATATCTTTAGTAAAAGTAAGATTTCCCAGTGTTGCGGTAGGGGCTATATCCTTAAGTGTTTTTTCGATATCGTCTTTGTTAAAATCACTTGAATTATAAGTGTAGTTTTTATTATTAATAGTAATCGTTTTATGCCACCTTTTCCACTCTTCTAGCTTTTTAAGCAGCTTATTTTTGATGCCTTTTGTATTGTTTTTAATAGCTTCTTTTTCAGTGTCTGTAGGATAAAAAAGCGTGCGCACTAAAAGAATTTTTTTGACAGCTTTATTCCGATCCTTTTTCTTTTTGGTTATATATTTTTGTAGAGACACTGTTAGTTTTTTGATATCAGTGCTACCAAATTTTTTTTGTATAGCGGCCCATTGAATCCAATCAATAAGTTCATCCAAAGCGGCCGTTTTAAAATTAGCATTGTTTTGTGAGTCTTTATTGAGTTTATTTTGATACATATAATCGATTTTTAATGGCGATTCGCCTTTGATTGCTTCTTTAAATTCATCCAAGGTCATTGTTTTGGAGGTCTTTTCTTCCATCGCCTTGAGAGAAAGCGGCGCACAGGCACTGGCTAGAAGAGCCGCAAGACCGGCGAGTTTGAATAATTTTCTGATCATGGTAAATACCTCTATCTTATTTTAATGATTAAATAGCATGGCTAAAATTGTGCTGCAGCTGGCTAACCTTTGGTGTACGTGACCACAAGCGGGGGAGTTTGAATAACAAGCTAAGCTTTGAGCTTATTTTTGCAGAGTACTGTGGGCAGAATTTTTTGAACATCAAGAAGCCAATAACGCCGACTGCGGCGACCGTAAGAGAAATTGCTACGGGTTTGAAGTATGCATTATTGGTGAGCCAATCAAAATGAGATGGTGGATTCAAAACAGCTTCAAACGCCTGTAATCTTTTATATGCTTCCGGTAGTGAATCAAAAAGTTTTTTAGACTGAATTCCATCATTCAAAACTTTAACTTCTTTTGTATATGCGTTGAGCATGAGTTCTTCAAGTAGGCTAATAATAGTATTGTCTTTGATTTTGTATTTATTGACGATTGAATCTATTTTTATAAGCTCTGTTGTCGATAATGTACAGTCTAATGGTTTATTTTGGATTTTCTCAAACCACCTGGATATACCCTTTGTAGCATTGGCAGTAAGAGTGGGACTGACTGTGGTTTTTTCAGAGTTTGCTATTTCTTGTAAGGTTTGTGTATCGTGATCTATTTCAGTAGGAGTCATATCGTCTAAAAGAAAACGTCGTTCGGCTAAAAGCTTGCGACGACTATTATCGCTCATATCGCAATTTCTAAAAAGAGTTTCTAATGTATTATTGGAGATGGCGCCACCAAGATCTGTTCGCGGTAAAGCCCAAGATATCCATGATGAAAATCTCTCTTCTATAACAGTTTTGTATAAAAATCTTTGTTTTTCTGGAATTGCTTGATAAATCTTTTTTACAACTCCTATATTGCGTGTATCAGTGATTAATTCTTTGATCGTGTTTTCTGCTGATTTGGGATTTTTTAAAAAGCGTGATACCCTTAATAATTCGAAGCAATCATTATCAGTCATGCCGCATGCTTTAAAATAACTTTCGGAACTGATTAACAAGTTGTTAGTTGTCTCTTTATTTTGTTCTGTCGTCCAATCTGTCGTCCAATTTACCCAATCTATCCAATCTCTAAGTCTATCTTTTATGACATCGTGGTAGAGGTTTTGATTTTCTTTTTTGATTGTGTTGAAAACTCGAAGTACTTCGCGTGGGTCTTTAGTCTTATTACTGATTTTATCAACAATCTCTTTGTTTACTTCCATCGCCTTGAGAGAAAGCGGCGCACAGGCACTGGCTAGAAGAGCCGCAAGACCGGCGAGTTTGAATAATTTTCTGATCATGGTAAATACCTCTATCTTATTTTAATGATTAAATAGCATAGCTAAAATTGTGCTGCAGCTGGCTAACCTTTGGTGTACGTGACCACAAGCGGGGGAGTTTGAATAACAAGCTAAGCTTTGAGCTTATTTTTGCAGAGTACTGTGGGCAGAATTTTTTGAACATCAAGAAGCCAATAACGCCGGCTGCGGCGACCGTAAGCGAAATTGCTACGGGTTTGAAGTATGATTTTTTGGTGAGCCAATCAAAGCGGGAAGATTGAGTTGGATTTGACGCCGTAGTTAGATTTTGTGTAGAGCTGCTGTCAAATTTCTTGTCGTCTTGGTTTTTATCGCTTTCTGTATCTTCGCAAAAATCAAGATCGCTCAACTCATTATTATAGATGCCTAAATTGCTTAGTGTCTCGATAACAGCTTTTTTATTAAAGTCCTTTACGCTGTAAAGATTTTCTGTATTGTTATGGGAGTATGTTTTATACCACTCTTTCCACTTTTCCCACGCGACTAACAGTTTGTCTTTGATGTTAGCAGTATTGTTTTTGATATCTTTTTTTTCTTCTTCTGTTGGATAAAAAAGCGTACGGACTAAAAGGATATCTTCAATAGTCTTATCTTGATTTTCTACGGGAACATATCTTTTTAGAGACTCTGTAAATTTTTTACGAGTTGTAATGCCAAAATCTGTCTTGATAGCCGCCCATTGAATCCATTTGATAAGTTCATCCAAAGCGGCTTTTTTAAAATCAGTATTGTTTTTCAAATCTTCATTGAGTTTTTCGTCATAGATCTTATCGATACGTGTTTGTGATGCATCTTTTTTGATTGCTTTTTTAAATTCATCCAAAGTCATTGTTTTGGAGGTCTTTTCTTCATCACTTGATTCATCTTCATCGCTGTCAGTTTCTACAGAATCTGAGTCGGTATAATCATCTTTGAATTCAGGATCATCTAACTCATTATTATAAATGCCTAAATTGCTTAGTGTCTTAATGATAGTATCTTTATCAAAGTCAGCTCTATTGTAAATAACACACGTGTTGTTTTCAGAGTATGTTTTATACCACTCTTTCCAATTTTCCCACGCGACTAACAGTTTGTTTTTAATATTGTCAGTATTTTTTTCGATTGCCGATTGTTCGTCTTTTGTAGGATAAAAAAGCGTACGTACTAAAAGTATATCTTTAATAGTTTCATCTTGATTTTCTATGGGTACATATTTTTTTAGAGATCCTGTTAGTTTTTTGATGTCAATTTCACCAAAATTTTTTCGTATGGCAGCCCATTGAATCCAATTAATAAGAGCATCTAAAGCGGCTTTTTTAAAATCAGGATTTTTTTGCGAGTCTTGACTAAGTTTGTCTTTGTAGATCTCATCGATTTTTGATGGTTTTTTATCTTTGATCTCTTCTTTAAATTCATCCAAGGTCATTGTTTTGGAGGTTTTTCCTTCCATTGCTTGGAGAGAAAGCGGCGCACAGGCACTGGCTAGAAGAGCCGCAAGACCCGCGAGTTTGAATAATTTTCTGATCATGGTAAATACCTCTATCTTATTTTAATGATTAAATAGCATAGCTAAAATTGTGCTGCAGCTGGCTAACCTTTGGTGTACGTGACCACAAGCGGGGGAGTTTGAATAACAAGCTGAGTTTTGCAGAGTACTGTGGGCAGAATTTTTTGAATGCCCAGAAGCTCACAATACCCATGGCGATTACCGAGAGTGTTATGACGACTGGCTTAAAATAAGTTGACTGAACCGGAGTGCCAATAGGTTTAACTTCTTTTTTTGTTTTTTTTACTGTTTGAATCTTAGTTTTTGGTGCATACATATTACCCTTCAAAAGCTTAAGATTGGCTACTGTTTTACCGTTTCCAAGTCGATTTAAAATTTCTTTAAGATGTTTAGTGTCAATATCTTCTTTGTTATAAAAACAGGGATGTTCTTTATGCCACTGCATCCAATATTTTAAGTTTTTAATAACCGTATCTTTTAAACCATTGGTATTATTTTCAATAGCTTTAACTTCTTCTTCTGTGGGATAAAAGAGCCTACGTACTAAGAGACAATCTTTGGAGGCCTCATTGGATAGGTATTGTTTTAGATAGATTTCTAGTTCTTCATGAGTGTAGCCACCAAAATCTTTTCTGGGGGCTGCCCAATTAATCCAATTTATAAGTTGATTTAATGCTGGTAGTTGATAGCTATAATCGTTCTTTAAGGCCTGATTAAGCATGATATAGCAGTTGTTAATTTTGGTTGGTGTTTCACCGTAATTTGTTAAAAAATCACAAAAGTCGTACGTAGTCACTTCTCCCAAGAGCTTTATTGAATGTAGGTTATCAGTACCAGAAAATCCGAGGATGCTAAGGTTATTATTGATCTTTATAATATCTATTTCGAGTGTATCTTCTAAATCGTAACAGGGTGTAGATTTGTTAGAAAGCCATTTTTTCCACTCGGTGAATTTATTTTTAAGCTTCTCTTTATCAACCGTATTTTTTGTTGGGTAAAACAATGTGCGCACTAAAAGAATCTCTTTAATTATTTCTTCTTGCTTATTGTTATTGGGCACGTATTGTTTTAGATGTTTTTTTAGTTCTTTAATAGTGTAACCACCAAAATTTTCAAGTAGAGCGGCCCTGTTAATCCAGTCAATTAGTTCAGCTAATACTGCTTCATTGTATGAATTTTTTTGATTGGCTTTATCTGTTGGTTTGCGTATGTATATGTCATAATTCGTTTTAATTTGCAATGGATCTTTCCCTGAAATAGCTGCATTGAAATCACTAATCAGGTTGTCACTTTCTGTTGCAGAAATACAGGTGAATGCGATCGCACAGGGCACGGCTAGAAACAAACTACATCGTTTTAAAACGTTCTTCATAACCAGGCATCCTTATATTATATCTTATCTATATATCTTAATTAATAATAACAGAATGACAATTTTTTGCAATATCTATGGGATATGTAAGGAAAATTCAGGGTTTTGAGAAAATCACAGGAGGGCGAAGAAGCCCTCCTGTAGTAAATCAATTATAGATGTGGGAAAAAGAAAGCACATTCTTGCTTTGCAGTTTCTGGAGCATCTGAGCCATGCGTTGCATTACTGCTCAAATGCTTTCCAAACATCTTGCGGAGTGTGCCAACCGATGCCTTTAGAGGATCGGTAGCGCCCATAAGATTACGCCACTCTTGGATAGCATTTTCACGCTCAAGCGCGAGAACAATAACCGGTCCAGAAGTGATGTAGCTTACCAGTTCACCAAAGAATGGCTTGCTTTTGTGCACGCCATAAAAGCTTTCTGCTTCTGTTGTGTTAATAGTGCGCTTTTCCATACCGACGATAGTAAAGCCATTACGCTCGATAATGGAAAGAATTTCACCGGTAAAACCTGATGCAACTGCATCAGGTTTTATAATACCAAACGTTCTTTCTACTGCCATGTCTTACTCCTCAGAAGGGTTTTCTGAAGATGATTCTTCTGTGATTTCAGCTTCTTTTGTGCCTTCAGTGTCATTTGATTGACGCGCTGAATGCTTTTCAAGTTCAAGCTGGAACTGAGACTTCATGCGTGATGGAGTATGGGAAACCGCTTCAACTCTTTCACGACGAGCAGGACGCTGTTCACCACCTTCTTTTGGTTGGCGTTTAACAGGCGGACGCTCTGAACCTTTAGGTTTTAAACTTAATCCAAGTTTATGTTCTTCTTGGTTAACTTTAATAACTCTAAACTGGCTCTTGTCGCCGACTTTTATAATATCTTCAACGTGTTCAACGTTGTTGCCGGAAAGTTCTGAAATATGGACCAATCCCTCAATGCCACTCGCAAGTTTAACAAAGGCACCAAAGTCAGTGATCTTAGAAACTTCACCCTCAACGACTGAGTCGACAGGGTATTTTGCTTCAAGATTTTCCCATGGATTTTCGTCAAGCTGTTTAAGCCCAAGCGAGATCTTCCGTTTTTCACGGTTGATATCGGTAATAATCGCGCGAACTTCATCACCTTTTTTGAAGAGGTCTGAAGGATGCTTGATATGTTCAGTCCATGAGAGATCTGAAATATGGATCAAGCCATCAACACCAGGCGAAAGCTGCACAAAGATACCAAAGTCGGTAATATTGCGCACGGTTCCCGTGACAATTTGACCAACTTCAAGCCCACCAACAACAGCATCCCAAGGATTTTCTTTGAGTTGCTTGATGCTGAGAGACATCCGACGGTTTTCTTTGTCAAGTGATACGACCAAGGCTTCGATAGTCTGCCCTGCCTTGTAGTGTTTGTGCAGATCGGTAATACGGTCAGTCCATGAAATTTCTGAAATATGGACAAGCCCTTCAACACCTTTTGCAACTTCAACAAAGAGTCCGTAATCGGTGATGCTCGAAACAATACCTTCGATTTTTTCACCCATTTTGACCGTCTCAGGGAGCTCAGACCAAGGATTTTCACTTAATTGCTTGATACCAAGAGAGATTTTTTCATTGACTGGGTCAAATGAAAGAACCTTAACCGAAACAGCATCGCCAATCTTGAGAAGTTCGCTTGGATGAGCAATACGGCCCCAGGTCATATCGGTAATGTGGAGCAATCCATCAACACCACCTATATCAATAAACACACCGTAGTTGGTGATGTTCTTGACGGCGCCGCGAATAATTTGTCCAACTTGAAGCCCTTCAAGTACCTTTTTACGTACTTCAGAGCGTTGTTCATTAAGGAATTTGCGACGGGAGATAATAACGTTGCCCCGTTTCTGATTAACCTTAATAATATGGGCGGTGACTTTTTGACCGACATAGTGGTCAAAGTCGGTAACGCGTTGTACATCAACTTGTGAACCTGGTAAGAATGCAGGTACGCCGATATCGACGCTCAAGCCACCCTTGACCTTGTGTGATACAATACCTTCAACTGGTTTTCCAGCTTCAAAGAGATCCATAATCTCTTTCCAAGCTTTGCGTGCTTTTGCTTTTTCATAAGAAAGAACAACATCACCATCAAAGTTTTCAAGTTCATCAATAATGACCTGAATCGTTGAGCCTTTTGAAAGGCCTTTGAGTTCGACTTCGTTGAATTCGTAGAGAGGAATTAGACCATTCGACTTATAGTTAACATCAATCAGAACACCTTCTGGCGAGATATCTAAAATAGTCCCAGTGACAATGGCGTCTGATTTGTAGGTATCGAGTATGCCTTGGTAAAGCGCATTGAGCGCTGTAGTAATTGCTTCATTCGGTTGAAGCGAATCATCTTCTTCGGTCATATCGGCGATACAAAATTGCGATGGCTTTATAAGCTCTTTTGACATTAATGCTCCTACAGATCACTCTTTTGCAGATGCTACTTTTTCTTTAACAAAGAGAATGTATATCTGAAAAAATCTATTTCTGTGGTTTTAGGAAGTTAAACATATAATTAACAGTATCTTTATTTTAACAGAACAAAAAAACTCCTGCAAATTAAGCGAAGTTAGTTCAGCTTTGCCGTTGCAAAAAAGCGCGTTGTTTTTTACACCGCTCATCCCGAGTGTTTCCCTTTCGGGGAAATGTATCGAGGAAGCGGGGTGAATGGGGAGGCGTACAAAAAACTCGTGCCGCAATTATCCCTCTCATTCAAAGTTTTCTAAGTATGGAGTACTGCCGCCTTCTCCCTCGATACAACCCTTCGGGTCACTCGGGATGAGCGGAGTGAGTGTTTTGATGTTAGTCAAAGCATGTCGCCGCAGTCGGTACAAAGTATCGAACCATCGGGGTGAGTGGAGGGAGGCGTTAGTTCAGTTTGTCCGTTGCAAAAAAGCGCGTTGTTTTTTACACCGCTCATCCCGAGTGTTTCCCCTTCGGGGAAATGTATCGAGGGAGCGGGGTGAGTGGAGGGAGGCGTTAGTTCAGCTTTGCCGTTGCAAAAAAGCGCGTTGCTCTTTACTTAAATGTGGCTGTTGCGTATGAAGCTCAAAACCGAGTTGTATGATCAGATCAATAAAATCCATAGGTTTCATGCCCAACTCTGCAGCTTGATGAAAAATACAGGTTGCAGGGGTAAGGCCTGGAAGGGTATTGATTTCAATAATAACGACGCGTTCAGCTCCCGTAGGACTTTCTTGCTTGTTTTGGTAGAAGCAGTCAATGCGTGCATACCCCTTGCAGGTTGCAGCACGATAGGTATCTTCAACTGTTTTTTGTATAAGTTTAAGCGCATCTGGTGGGAGTTGTGCAGGAGTCTGGTTTTCCCCAGCGCCTGGTAGGAATTTTTCTTCAATTGAAAGGATGCCTTTTGAAGCGATCGATTGACTTGGTGGAAGTGCAAAAGGCGTGTCATTTCCCAGAACACCGACGGTTACTTCAGTTCCGACAATAAGCTCTTCAATGAGTGCGTGTTCTTTGTTTGATGCAAAAATGGTTTTCATTGCCTGTTCAAACTCTGCTTTATTGTCAGCACGTTGAACAAGGACGCTGCAGCCATCATCATGCGGTTTTATAACAACAGGGAAAGGAATTGGACATGCAAAAGGAGCTGTTTCCCACAATTCTTTTGTTACGAGTACATGGTGCGGTATAGCAATATTGCAAGAAGCTAAAAGCTCGTTGGTACGATATTTGTCCATGCAGAGCGCGCTTGGCAAAATAGGAGAACCATTGTAAGGCATTTTAAGCATTTCAAGAGTTCCTTGAACGCTTCCGTTTTCTCCAACGCCGCCATGAAGGCCGATGAAAATAAAGTCAAAATGTTCGGGAAGTTGAGACCATTTGATAGACGGCTCATTTTTGGTAAGTTCTTCGATTTCTTCAGTTTTATTACGAACAAGAAGCCGTTGTGTAAGTGGAAAAAGCTCGTAATTACTCGAAACAAAAAGAGGGGTGACCTCATATTTTGCCGGTGAAAGTTTATAGCAGACATTTCTGCCTGATTCTAATGAAATTTCTCGTTCGTTAGACGCACCACCAAGAAGAACGCCAACACGTATTTTTTGAGGACAGGGTGACACAGTCGACTCCTTTTTCTCGGAAGCATGGATACACTTATAATCCGCTTCTTTTAAAAGACCATAGGCGTGCAATTCTGTTTCAATCAGATGGTTAATAAGCCCGGTGTGTGTCATATCGACTTCGGCTGCTTGTAAAAATGCGTAACTTGAAGGACTCATGCCAGAAAAACTATTTGGATCGGTAATACAGACAGACCCATCAGCTTGCAAGAAGCCATCAATGCGTCCTAAATTGGTAAAGCCGAGTATTTTCATTACCTGTATCGACACGTCTTGAAGCGCTTTGCGTGATGCTTCTGAACAACGCGCTGGAGTATGTTTGGTAGCTCGACCAGGCATATATTTTTGATCATAGTCAAAAATAAGTGATTTTTTTTCAATCTCTATTTCTGTTGGAGGAAGAGGTTTAAACTCACCGGAGATTGGATCGGTAATAACAATGCACGAAAACTCCATTCCTTGAATAGTTTCTTCCACAATAACTGGTTGTTTTTTCCCTGGGCAGACGGTAGCCGCGTGGCGTATTGCTTCGGGCAGCTTTTCGATTGTTTCAACTTTAGAAACCCCGAGGCTTGAGCCCTCGTGCGAGGGTTTTATAATAAGTGGAAACGAAAGATGTGCTTTGGTGAGAAGAGTGAGTAATTTGTCGGTTGAAATAGTATCACACTCATGAGATTCAATCACAAACCCTTTTGGAACGGTGATGCCTGCGTGAGAAAGAAATACTTTTTGAAGCGCTTTGTCCATACCTAAAGAACTTGCAAACACTTTTGAGCCGAAATAAGGAATATTGAGAACTTCAAAGAATCCTTGAACTGAGCCATCTTCGCCCGAGCGACCGTGAAGCGCGATAAATACAAAATCAACACGATTTTTGAGATCATCCCAAGAAATACGTTCAGCTTCTTGCTCAAGACGATGTTCAAAATCTGCAATTTTCCCCCGGTGTAAAAAACGCCAAGGCAACACAAAAAGGTCCCCTGTATGAGCCTGAAAAATAGGGAGTAGCTCATAGCGGGATGTGTCGAGGTGGTCGCAAATTGTACGACCAGAATTAAGAGAAACTTCTCTCTCTATTGAAAGGCCACCCATAAGGATGCCAACACGCAAATTTTGCATAGACAGTTGACCTTGGAATGGATAAAGGGTTATCGTATAGACACGGCAAGTATATCACCAACTGTATTAGTATACTCGAAAAATATATGGAAAAAAAGGCAAAAAAACAACATTATGGTCTTTTATGGCTAGATCTTGAGATGACTGGACTTGATCCATCACGCGATGTAGTGCTTGAAGTGGCTGTTGCAGCTACTGACTTGCAGCTTGAAACGGTTCAATTGGGTCTTGACCTTGTTATCCATCAACCGGAAGATACGCTCGTAGGAATGGATCCCTGGTGTTTGGAGCAACATACTAAATCTGGACTTTTGGCCGCAGTTCGAACATCGACAACATCGCTTAAAGATGTTGAAAATTACTTAATTGAATTTATTGACGAGTATTGTTCTCATGAGCGGTTTCTTTTTGCGGGAAATTCGGTGCATCAGGATCGAGCGTTTTTAAAGCGTTATTTTCCGCGGGTTGATGTAAGAGGGCATTATCGATTGGTGGATGTTTCTACGATTAAGGAGTTGGTGCAGGCTTGGTATCCACATTCTCCTGAGCGTAAGTTTGTAAAAAACAAGCACCATCGTGCGCTTGAAGATGTCTCTGAATCGATTAATGAGTTACGGCACTACCGCAAATATTTCTTTGTGTAGAGATTTCAATAAAACCCTACGGGTTACTTACTCTGACTATGCATTGCCCGCATCTTTACCCCCTCCGCTCATACTGAGTGTTTTTTCGAAGAAAAAATGTATCGAAGTATAAGAGCGGTAAAAAAATTGCGAGGATATGTATCCATTGAGGAAGTTGCAAGTAGATAATGAGATGTCAAATGCAAGGCTTAGATGATCCATAAAGTTTTTTATCAAACTCTGAAAGATTTTTCAAATACCGCTCCTATGGATTCGATACATTTTCATCTTCGACGAAAACACTCACCATGAGCGGAGAAAATTATGCTCAAATACCGCTCTTACCCATTCGAGATGTTTGACTTGGAGTAAAAGCCGTCCAACCGTCGTCAAGGCGAAATTTATCGAGGGGCGAGATAATAAAGTAATTTGCATCCACTTTTTATGAGTGTACAAAAGCCGCGTACCGCTTTCTCCCTCGATACAACCGCTCATACTGAGTGTTTTCCGCAGGAAAATGTATCGAAGTATCGGGACGAGCGGACGGAAGCTAAATTTGGCGCACAAGAGAGACTCTTCTTTCTATCTCAAGGGAATACTCTGGCATCATGGCGGCAAATCGACTCATATCGGAGTTGTATCGAGGGAGAAGGGTCTTTGCGAGTAGAGTCATTGGTTAATCTATAAAATGGGTAAGCGGTGTCCTCAAAAAATCTTCGATAGGAATACCTTTGCTTCCAACGAGAATAACTCGGCCTGGCTTAAATTGCTTAACAAAGAGATCTATTCCCGAGCGATTAAAAGTCTCGGCGCCACTTTTAACCTCAAGAGCAGTTGTGTTTTTGCCATGGCTTAGAACAAAATCAACTTCTTTATCACCTTCACGCCAATAAAAAAGCTTGATTTGCGTCCCTCGAATACTATTTAATAGATGTGCACCAATAGTTGATTCGATAAGCCTTCCCCAAAAAACACGGTCTTCGAGGGTTTCTTTAAAGGTTTTATTGCTTTGTGCGGTCATAAGAGCCGTGTTAAATACGGCAAGCTTTGGGCTTGAAGCCCGCTGCCTTATTTGTTGTTGTGCAAATTTTTGTAATCCTTCAAGAAGTCCAGCTCCCGATAACAAGTCGAGATAATGAGCTAATGTTGATGCGTTCCCCGTGTCTTGAAGCTGCCCAAGTATTTTTGTGAAAGAGAGGACTTGCCCAGAATAGGTGCATCCAAGCTGAAATAAGCGTCGAAGTAAAACGGGTTTATTGATTTGAGTCATGAGGAGGATATCTCGTGAAATAGTTGTTTCAATCAAAGATTCGTTTATATAATTTTTCCACCGAGTAGGATCATTCTCGTCAGCAAGGGGTGCTGCACCTGGATAGCCACCAAAGTAAGCATATTTTTCTAACGACCAACCAAAGATCTTATTCATCTCGTCAAACGACCAATGGGTGATTGGAATAACTTCAAAGCGCCCAGCAAGGCTCTCTGTTAATCCCTGTTGGACCAACCATGGGGATGATCCAAGAATAATAACTGATAAGTCTACCCCATTGCGGGTGTCTTCATCCCACAAAGACTTTATAAGGCTCGACCAGTGAGGGATTTTTTGTACCTCATCAATAATAAGAAGCCCTCCTTTTCCTGGAGTGACTTTGAGCCGAGCAACTTCCCACTGCTGCTGCAACCATGCAAGGTCCTGGAGTGTTGCCAAGTCCGCAGAAATGAAGTGAAATGGCTTATCAATAGCCTCTGCTACTTGCAATGCTAACGTTGTTTTGCCAACTTGCCGTGGACCAAGGAGTACCTGAATAAATTGGCGAGGTTCCTGAATTCGCTTCAAAAGCCATTCAAAAATAGGGCGTTTTTGCATAAAGAAACCTCGACATAAAGAAAATTTGTTTTTATGAGATACACCTCTTAACTTTACGCAATTAATTGAATAAAGTCAATTTCTCTTCGATAATTATCTTGATTCTTGCCTTCTAGAGCAAGTTATTCTTAAAAGCAATGTACCCAATATTATGATACGGAAGCCGATAATTATTGTTTGCAACGAGTGCTTTTTTCAAGAAAACGAGGGCTTCATCAACTTTGTCTTCGAGGTAGAGTGCGCAACCAAGATCATTAAGTGTTGCGAAGTTGTTTTCGTTAAGTTCAAGCGACTGGTGAAAATAGTGCATTGCTTGATCGAGCTGCTCGCGGTCGTACGAAACAGTACCGAGATTATGAAGGGGATAATCAAATTGTGGAGCGATTTCGGTTGCTTTTGTAAAACATTCAATCGCTTTTTCAAAAGAGCTGTGGTGGAGGTAGGTTATTCCTAAATTATTGAGAATAGGTGCGCCTTGGGGATCGATATCGCGCGCTTTTTCAAGATACTCTTTTGCTTGATCGCGTATGCCATGGGCGAGGAAGAGGGTGCCAAGGTTGTAGAATGCGCCGGCGCTTCGTGGGTCAATTTCAGTCGCTTTTTTAAGGAATGCAACGCCTTCTTGAACGGCTCCTTGTGCGGCGAGTATTGCACCGACGTTGGAGAGCAGTTCGGGAGACTCTGGGGCAGCGGCGAGCGCTTTTTTATAACTTTCTGTGGTGGCAACAATATTTTGTTGTTCAAAAAAATCATTAGCTTCTTGCAGCTGTTTTTCTGCTTCAGGATTGAGACCCTTTGCCTTATTGTAATAGATATAAGGAGTGGTGAGGGTTGTGGTCATCAAGTGACGTTTTTCTTCAAGGCGATTCATGATTAAATTTTCCTTTAACAATTTTTGAGGAGTATTTTTTTATAAGACAGACTTGTCTTTAGTTTATCTTATTTTGTTACACTGACAAAATAAGAGGAGGGTGGGGTAAAAATTTTTGAAGGGTATTGTGATGGAACCGATGAACCAAAAGAAGCGTATCCCTATTGGAATCGATGATTTTGAGCGGCTCGTAGAGGATAATTATTATTTTGCAGATAAAAGTTTGCTTATAAAAGAATTGTTTGATTCTGGAGCGGCGGTAACTCTTATTCCTCGTCCTCGACGATTTGGTAAAACATTAAACATGTCGATGTTACGATGGTTTTTTGAAAAATCAGAAAAAAGTAAGCGATATCTCTTTAATGGTCTTAAAATCGAACAGTATTCTGATTGTATGGAACATCAGGGGAAATACCCGGTGATTTGGTTGACATTTAAAGATGTGAAAACTAGCGCATGGGAAGAGAGTTATCGTCTATTGCGCATACAAATTATGAGAGAATTTGAGCGACATAATTACGTGCGAACACTCCTTTTTGATGCTGAAAAAGAGCGGTTTGAGCGAATTAGACAGGGAAAATGCGATCTTGCTGATCTTATGGGTTCACTTCTAGACCTGTCAATCTATCTAGAGCGAGCGCACAAAACAAAAGTTATTATTCTTATTGATGAGTATGATACGCCTATTCATGCTGGGTATTCTAATGGGTATTACGATGAAGTTATTAATTTTATGCGCAGCTTTATGGGTTCAGCTTTAAAAGGAAATAATGCTCTTCAATGGGGGGTTTTAACGGGAATTTTGCGTGTGGGTAAAGAAAGTGTTTTTAGCGATATGAATAATTTGCGTGTTTGCAATGTAACAACTAAAGCCTACGCAGATAAATTTGGCTTTCTTGAAGATGAAGTAATCGCGATGTTGCATGCCTTCAACCTCGATGCTCATATTGACATAGTGCGCGACTGGTACGATGGATACCAAAGTGGAGGTTATAAAATTTACAATCCATGGTCTATTGTCAATCTGGTTGATAATAATGGGAGATTTCAACCTTACTGGGTTAACACAAGCAGTAATGCATTGATTAAAGATCTGCTCAAGCGCTGTACTCCCGAAATGAAGGAAGAGCTCGAAATTCTTATAACAGGTGGCAGAGTAACCAAAGCCGTTCAAGAAAACATTATTATGGCTGACATAGAGCAAAATGACGAAGTGCTTTGGAACTTTCTGCTTTTCTGTGGGTATCTGACGTTTGAAAATTATCGATTGGTTAAGGATACTAACTACGCAGAGCTTTTAATTCCCAATGTTGAAGTTGGCACAACGTATAAAACGACTTTTAGTACCTGGTTTTCTGAAGGATTTGGTCTGCGCAATTATAATAAAATGCTTGCGAGTCTGGTTGCAGGCAATCCCTCTCAGTTTAAAAAATATTTTGAGCAGTTTTGCGGTGAAAGTTTAAGCTATTTTGACACTAAGGGCACTGAGCCTGAACGTTTTTATCATGCGCTTGTATTGGGTATGCTTGCCAGTCTTATGGAAACCCATTATGTCCGTTCAAACCGCGAAAGTGGAGATGGCCGTTATGATGTTATGGTTATTCCGCATGATCTATCAAAACCGGGGGCGGTTATTGAGTTTAAAGCGGTCGACCTGGACAAAAAAGAGACGCTTGAAACTGCGGCAAAAAGTGCGTTCAAGCAGATTGAAAAGAATAAATATGAAGCGGAACTACGTGCATTAGGTCTAACGCGTATTTTAAAGTTAGGCATTTCGTTTTTAGGCAAAGAGAGTCTATGTCTCACAGAGACTGTTTAAAAGATGTTTTTTTAAAAAAGATCCTTAATAGTCTGTTCAAGTACATCTTTATGAGGTCGGGTAATTAAGCTCGCATAAAAAGTTTCATCATAGGTGCGTGGTTCGATGACGAGCGGCATCGGGACCGCGTGTCCTGCCAAAAGGACCTGTTTTTTGCTGTCGAGTGAGGAGAGAATGGTTCTGAGTTCTGAGCTATTTGGCATCCCCCCAAGTACAGCAACAATATCTTTTTCGTCATGTAATTGCGCGATGATTTTTGTTCCAATCTGTGAAAGAACTTCGGGGTCAATGCCGGAAGGACGTTGATCAACAACCAATAATGAAACGTAGTATTTACGCATTTCGCGTGCAATAGTTCCAAAAATAGTTTGACGAGCCGCAGAAGGGTTTAAGAATTTATGAGCTTCTTCAACAGCAATAATCAGTTTTCTTGGTTCATCTTCAGTGCGCTGAGTTCCTAGAAAATATTCGGTTTTTTTTGTATAGAGGGTATGAATACGTCGTGTAATAATATTGGCGACAAGTAGATAGCAGAGTGTTGAAGTAAAATTACCGAATTCAATAATTACCGAAAAACCTTTATCAATATAAGTGACGAGTTCCTCCACAACATCACGTTCTCCCGGGGCTTTTTCTGGTGTGATAAAAGGGAACCGCTCAATACATTTAAGCTTACGATGAAGGGCTATAATTGATTCTGGATGTGCGCCAATTCGGTCAGCAAGCTCCTTGAGTTCCCCTTGATAGGTGAGTAGTTGATGGAGCCACTCTTTTTTGAAAACATTTTCGAGTAGATAAGCAGCTTCATAGGCTGTTGGATGGAGATTAAGCTCTTCTTGCAGCGAAACAATATCCTGAACTTGGAGCGCTCTGTAGGGAATAGTGACAGCGACGTCAACTTTGCCGCCACGCTTGCGCGTTGATTCAGGATCGAGCGAAAAGATGGCAACCTTGTCGGGGAATAGTGTCTTTAATCCTTTTACAAACGAGGACGTTGAGCCTTCGCGTCGCGCTTGGCTGCCATATTCGCTGTGCATGTCAAAAATAATCGAGAGCGCTTTGTTTTGCTTGATAAGTCCCGCGAGTACGAGCCGTGTAAGAAAGGTTTTACCCGTTCCTGTTTTCCCAAAAATCCCCGTACTTCTTTCGGTTAGTGCATCAAGATTAATGCAAACCTCTGCGCTCATGTCAAGCGGCGTGCCCAGATTGAAATAACGCCCAGAACCATCAGACTCTCGGCCAAAAATAAGAGCAACTTCGTTGTCAGTGGCTTCGTATACGGGAGAAAAGTGGCGAGGAACTGTTTTTACCGGTTTTCGTTTGCCATCTTTATCGAGCATGAGTAAGGGGCGAAGTGTTGCATGAAGCGAGAGAAAGCGGTCCTTGATGGCATGCATAAGCAATTGCTCGTTCATCGTAGGCGGTGCAAGTGGAATCTCAGGGTGTGTTATTGAGAGTTTGATATCAGTTACGAGCGAGAAAAATGTTTCGTCATCACTTTTAATAGAAACAAAACGCCCGCTTTTTATGCGGGTTGTCGACTCGTGGCCTGAAATGCGCATGAGGAGCCCTTCGGAAAGGGATCCTGAAAGAATAATGCCGATAGGGTTGTTCATAAGTCCTGCTATTTTTTACCGCTCGTATAAACCCTTCTCCCTCGATACAACCGCTCATGGTGAGTGTTTTTGCGTAAGCAAAAATATATCGAACCATCGGGATGAGCGGGGTAGTCTTCAGGGCGAGCGGAGAAGTTACTCTGTTACGGCTGGTCGGCGACAACCAGCGCCAGTGCTCGTTCAACCCGAACGACTCCCTGGGTAATCAAACTACTCTCTATCGCTCCGCCTGGCTTTAAGTATTTAAGCGCGCTTTGTGGTAATAGTTGTGCGATCATAGGTGCATGGCCGACTTTTATAACGCGATTTCCTGATGGAGTTTCTATTTCAAGCCATTCGGCCTCAAATGTCTTCTCTCCAGAGGGGGTAACGATGGTGACGGTAAGCAGCTGGTTCATCTATTCTTCCCCATTGTTTCACGCTCTAACTCTTCTGCTTTTTTATACACTTCTTCAAGGGTACCGACCATATAAAATGCCTGCTCGGGCAGATGGTCACATTCACCTTTTATAATGCGATCGCAGTCATCAACCGTCTGCTCTTTGTGAACAAATACTCCGGGGATGCCGCTCGAAAACTCTGCGGTGAAGAGTGGTTGTGTGAGAAATTTTTGTAGCCGTTGCGCACGCTTGACAAGAACCTTATCGTCCTCAGAAAGCTCATCCATACCAAGAATAGCAATAATATCCTGAAGCTCTTTGTATCGTTGTAAAATTGATTGAGTAGCACGAGCAACGCGATAATGTTTTTCACCAACGGTGCTCTCAGAAAGCCCTTTTGAATACGAGGCTAATGGATCGACGGCAGGGTAAAGGCCAAGTTCAACTAATTTACGGGATAACACCGTGCTCGAATCAAGGTGCATAAAAGTAGTTGCAGGGGCAGGATCCGTGATGTCGTCAGCAGGGACATAGACAGCCTGAATAGAGGTGATAGCACCATTAATGGTGTTGGTAATACGCTCTTGGAAAGCCCCGAGCTCAGAAGCAAGTGTTGGTTGATATCCGACTGCTGATGGCATACGACCTAAGAGTGATGAAACCTCTGATCCTGCTTGTACGAGACGGAATATGTTGTCGACAAAAAGGAGGACGTCTTTTTTTTCACGATCTCTAAAATACTCAGCCATGGTAAGTCCTGTAAGTCCAACACGCAAACGTGCTCCGGGGACTTCACCCATCTGACCAAAGACCAGAACGGCTTTATCAAGAACGCCAAATCTTTGCATGTCGAGCCAGAGCTCATTTCCCTCTCGTGTTCGTTCACCAACGCCAGTAAAAACAGAAACACCTTGGTGTTCGATGGCGATATTACGGATGAGTTCGGTTACAAGGATTGTTTTACCAACACCAGCACCACCAAAAAGTCCGATTTTTGAACCCTTGAGGTAGGGGCACATGAGATCAATAACTTTAATACCTGTTTCTTGGATTTCGTCTTCAATTTTTTGTTCAGTAAATTGAGGAGAATCGCGGTGGATTGGCCACTGCTCTTCTACTTTTATTGGTCCGCGCCCATCAATCACATTCCCCAAAACATCAAAAATGCGACCAAGTGTTACGGGTCCTACAGGAACACGAATAGGAGCACCAGAGTCGATAACCGTAAGCCCACGAGAAATGCCGAATACGTTTTCGAGTGCAATGCAACGAACAATGCCATCGCCAAGCTGCTGAGCAACTTCAATATGTGCGCGACGCTCTTTTTCGGAAGGAGTTGCGGGGATGATTACGTATAGAAGATTATAAATATCTGGTTCGCGATCGCGCGAAAATTCAACATCAATGACCGTTCCGCTTACGCGGACAATGGAACCTTGGTTGATTGGTTCGAGAGATTGTTTGGTCCCCTCCATGGAGGGAAGTTCGTGTGCCATGAAAAAAGCCCCTGTCTTATAGAGGAGGTTGGAAATTGCAACTTATAAGTATATCACAGCATTTTTTGCTTGTACGTGCAATACAAAAAATAAGAAAATGTAAAAAAATTCTACTATTACGCATTCTGTTTAAAGAGAACAAAACTTTCTTTGCCGAGAAACGCGATGCCCACTTTTAAAATACGCGTTAACCCAAGAGCTTGATTTTGAGACCATTAAAAAGAGGACGGCGGGAGTTAACCGCATACTTCGATACATTGTGCCGCCTACGGCGACATGTTTTCCTGCGGAAAACACTCAGTATGAGCGGTTGTATCGATGGAGAGATTTTCACTCTGCCGCTCGCCCTGAAGACTGCCCCGCTCATCCCGATGGTTCGATACATTTTTGCTTACGCAAAAACACTCACCATGAGCGGGAGGGGTTAAAGCATTACCACAAACAGGCTTTGATTCAAATTGTTCTTCTCCGCTCACTGGGTAAGAGCGGTCAACAATTTTTTCAAAAAAATAACGGAGCATAGAAAGATTAAGCGTCGCTTTGGTAATATTTACCAGCTTTCTCTCTTTTTCACAGATAAGTATAACAAAATTTAGTTGTTGTTATTCGTGCAGCATAGTATTGACAATGCGTTTTGCATCATGCTAGAAATCATCAAGAGTGGTTTATTTGAAAAGATTTTGTTTTTTAACAAGAGGAGTAGGTATGAAGAACCTCAAGGGCACGCTGCTAGTTTTAGGCGCGTGCGTTTTTGCACAATCTGCGCAAGCAGACTGTTGCAGTACGAACGGTGGCGGTTATTCGTGTAGCGACTGCTATGCTGCCGGCGATTATACGGGCCAGACATTTTTTACAGATGTCGTGATTAAGGGTGCTATTGGTACTCCAGAACATGAAGTATTTTTCCGTCGGAACGTGATGACTGCACGTAAAGATGGCTGTGGATCAGCGCTTGAAGTTGGTCTTTTAGGTGGTGCAAGCTCTGCACAAGGAACTAGAGAACTTGGAAAATGGTTTGGCTTGAACTACAAGAGCAAATTGGTTGCTACAACACGATCAGCAACAAACCCAGCCAACCCAGATCTTCTTGCTGATGATGCTGATATTGATGCTTATCATTTCAACATTAAGCTTGCTGGGGATGCCGATTTTACATCCACGATTCAGCTCTGTCCTAAAAACACCTTTGTTGGTGTTGATTTAGCATGGAAGCAAGTTCTTTGTGAAGATGATGAAGGCGGCGCACGCTACTGGTTTGAATTGAACATGCCAATTATGCGCGTCAAAAATGAAGTCCGTCTTTCTGAAAATATTTCAGAAGGTGCAGATGTCGATGCCTATACCGATACACTTGGTATTGAAAGTCAGCCTTACGTCAATTCGATGAGAGCTGCCTTTATGCAACCAGGCATGAAATACGGCCGTATCACATCGTGCATTGTTCCAGCAGCATCGACGACCACAACAAACAATGTATGTTGTGGCACATCAAACTGCTGTTCAACATCGAATAATTGCTGCGATATGAAACGCACCCGTGTTTCTGAAATTGATCTTCGTCTTGGCCACAACTGGGCATCAACGCCTTGCTGCAGCCTCGATGGTTATCTTGGTTTGGTAATTCCAACCGGTAATCAGTCCTGTGCTAAATCGATGTTCGAAGCAATGGTCGGTACTTATCACTTTGCATTGCAATGGGGATCTGAAGTTGCCTTTACCATGTACAAATGGGACGATTGTGATGCATCGTTAATGATCAGAACTGTTGGTGATGGTCGTTACTATTTCAGCCGTAACGAATGGCGTACGTTTGACCTTGTGGGCAAACAGTGGAGCCGTTACATGCAGATCTTCAAGAACCAAGAAGATATGATAGCATTTGCTGCTGATGGCAGTGATATTCACAAGTCATTTGGTGTTAACTATTTGACCCGTTGTGTCAAAATATCACCTCGTGCAGCGTTCAACTGGAATACAGGGTTAGTCTATGAAGGCCCATGTTACACTGGTGAACTTGGCTGGACACTCTACACCCGTCAGGCTGATTATATTCAACCATGTTGGGAAGAAGGACCAGTGCTTGCAGGAACAGTTGCACCCGAAGTAGATACAACACCAATATCAAAAGCACGGACTATTCGTGATCGGTACGGGAGATCAGATTCTACAGCAACCGAATATGATCGTTTGAAGATCAAAGCATGGGATATCAACTGGAATTCGGGCTCGCAACCAGCAGTTCTTGGCTACACCTTCTACGGTGCCGCTGGGTACAAATGGGGCGAATGTTATCCATCAGTGCTTTCTATAGGTGGTGGTTATGACTTTGGGCATAGCAATACATTGCTCCATCGTTGGACGCTCTTTGGAAAACTTGCGGTTTCGTTTTAATTAAAAAGGGTAAAGAATGAAAAGAATGTTACAAACAATGCTTGCAAGCGTTGTGATGCTGAGTGCATTGCCAATGCTTGGAGTTTCACCTGATAGTATGCGTGCCACATTGCGAGATGCTGCAAAAAAGGGTCGAGCTGCAGTTGAAAAGCAAATTGAATCTTATAAAAAACAAAAAGTCTCTCCTGTTGAAATTGCAAAAGCAGTTTATGCCGCTCAGCAACTTAAGGTAGTGCCACAAGACCAGAAAAATACGCTTAAAGCCGCTGCTATTGCAAAAGTCAAAGAGGCTTATGAAGGTATTCCCGCGATACAAAGAGTTACAATTGAAGACGAGATTAAGGTTTTAAAAGACAAGGTCGCAAAATTTAAAACTAAAAAAGCAGAGTTTGCAGATAGGCTGAAAAAATTTCAGGACGAAGTGAATAAGATTAAGCCGAACGAGGCTCCAAAAGATGAGTTAAAAGATGATCTTAATAATCTCATCAAGGACATAGCAAAAAAGTCTGAGAAAGATGAACAAAAAAAGCTTAATGAAGATATTAAGATCATAAAAGACAAAGAGAAAAAGGCTGAAGACAAGTTGTCTGAAAAATCTGAAAGCGAGAGCGAAGAAGGCGAGGGTTCTGGAGAAGAGGAAGAAGACACACCTTTAGAGCTATACAATAAAGCATTGGCAGATGCTAAGACGAATCTTGAAGCCTTCGACTTTGCAAATAACTTTACTAAAGCCGATTATGAAAACGCATGGACCGACGAAGAAAACAAGGTCTTGGCGCTCAATGACGCAGCCGGTATTAAAAAAGAGGCTGCTGTAAAAGCAATGGAAGGTATCGCACAGAAGGCCATGACGAATTATGTTAACAACACCCTTGTCTCTGCGGTTGCAAATTATACTGAAAAAGATCTTAACACATTAGAATTTAATCTTGGTGTGTGGAAATGGGATGAGCTTACAAAAGCCATTGCAGCCCGACGTGAAGCATTGAACAAAGAACCTGCAAAAAAGCCAGTGTTAAAGCCTGAAGTCAAAAAGCCTGAGCTTGGGGAAGACATAGAAATCGAAGAGAAGATTGAGCTGAAGGTCGACTTCTCAACGGCTGAAAACGTAGTCAAAAATGCTAGTAAAATTACGAGTGTTGATGATGTAAAGGGTAAAACATATACCAGTGAACAGATCAAAAATATTAAAGACGATTTAAAAATAACAGATAAAGATGTGAAAGATTCGGTTATTAAAGAATTAGAAGCTTCGGAGGCTATATAATTATGATTTCTAGAAAAATATTTTTTGGCATAGGTGCAATAGTGCTTTTAAGCCAGTCAGTTGTTTGTTTCTGTATGGATACAAAATCGCAGGATATTGTCAATGATGCCATTGCTGGAGGTATAGCTACGTTTAAAGCTAGTGGGTCAAAAGCGGTTTATAAAGGAGATGCTGCTAAAAAGATGCAGAACTATAAATCTGTTATTGATCTCATGGTATCAAGGGCCGGAATAAACCTTGGAGCGAAGCAGGTTGCCTACAATAAAATGTTTGAAGGTGTTATATCTATCTCTGGCGGCGGCGCGGAAAGCGAAGCTTTGAAAAAGACTATCGCTGACATGGAAGGTAAACCTGCCATTGATCAATTAGCTGTGATCTTTGCCCAAGGTAATGTTGGTGCTAATGCTTTAGACGCAGTCCAAAAGAATCCTGGGAAGTCACAGGTGAAGAACGCTAAGACATTGTTGGAAACAGCAGCCAAAGCGATTTCGAACGCTGCTGCTGGTGCTAAATAAGCATTACTTATTTAGACATTTAAAGCGTTAAAACGCTCTTTTAATTGTGGCGGTAGGAAACTATCGCCACAATTTCTTTTTGTAATAAAATGGTTTTTTTGCCGCATACTTGCTGAATTTTCCATTTCTGTTAGACTAACACTATCGACAAAAAATGGTGTCGGTTATGTCAAACTAAATGGAGGAATTCATAATGATATTTAGTCTCAAGCATTCTATGCTTTCATTGGCTCTTTTGAGCCTTGCTGCAGTTGCGCCAAGTATTGCGTCTTCTACTGATCGCTATACGGATTTGGCTGCAAAAAACTTGTATGAGCTACCAACTGCACGGGAAAAACTCTCTATTCTTTTGCAGATGCAAGATGAGTATAAAGCTTTAGGTAAAACAGACTTGATTACTAAAGAGCACCATGAGGAAACGGTTGCGGGAAAAGCCATTAAAATCTTTGATGCGCTTATCGCCAACGACGAATACAGCAGCTGCGGTTCCGAGAAAGACTGTGTCGGTTCTCAAGTTGTCTCGAATTGTGATAGTTTCAGAGTCTTGAATCGTCGCAGTTTAGTAAGCATGAAAAACGACCTTCAGCTTCTTGAAGATGTGTACGGCATGTTGACTGAAAAACAACAAAAAGAAGTGCGCAAGAATGCTGAAGTGAGTCTTGAAAACAAGAAGATGACACGTGCTGAAGAGTTCACGAAACGTCAAACACTTATCAACCGTGCAATTGATTTTCGCAAGAACACCAAATACGGCAAACTTGAAAATGCTTTATTACACACCAAGAAAGTAGTCTGCCACAAAGCAACAAGATACGTTACCGGTACGGCTGCATTGCTTGCCCTTGGGTACTTAGCCCATCGCAAAGGTCTCGACAGCGCAGTTGTTTCTTCAGTCAGCAATGGTGCGGTAACTGCTTACAATACTGTTCTTTCTGAGCAAGCACGAGAAGCTCTTGAATTAGCGGCACAGAAAAGCTGTCACGCGGTGTTTCATGGTTCAGTTTTTGCTTGGAATGCAACTAAAAAAGCAGGACAAGTAGCAGTTGAATCAGCAAAACGCGTTGGTGCATACGTTGTAAGTTTTTTTAAGCGTCGTGCAGCACAACCAGTTAAATAAGACTTCTTGTTTCTCCCCTTCCCTTCGATACGTTTTTGCGTAAGCAAAAACACTCAGGGTGAGCGGGAGAAAAGTACAATCCGCTCATACTGAGTGTTTGCGAAGCAAATGTATCGAAGTATAAGAGCGGTAGATAAACTCTCGAATTTTACATGATGTAATCTAAAAGGGGTCCTTAACCGGGCCCCTTTTTTTGTGGGCAAATTTGTTTTTTGGATTGGCTGCCATATTTTACTAGATTAGGTATAGTGCCTATGTCACGCAAAGAATATTAAAAACAACAGAATGTCTTATGAAAAAAACAACACTAAAAGCTTCTCGTTCTCCATTGACTAAAGAATACGTTCAAGCATTATCTGCTATAAAAAAACATGTACAAGAAGCGCAAGTTAAAACGGCGCTTTCTGCAAATAAAGAGCTTCTTAAGCTCTATTGGTATATCGGGCAGACTATTGAAGAAAAACAGAGTCAGCATAATTGGGGAACGGGTGTAATCGAGCAGCTAGTCGAAGATCTTCAAAATGAATTTCCAGGAATAGAGGGTTTTTCAAAACGCAATATATTTAGAATGAGGGCTTTCTATCTAGCATATGAAAAAGTGCCACAGCCTGTGGCACAAATTACAGATCTTCCTATTTTTAATATTCCGTGGGGTCATAATGCTGTTCTTTTGGAGAAAATAAAGGATAACGATAAACGATTTTGGTATGCGCAAAAAACAATTGAAGATGGATGGAGCCGTGGTGCTCTAGAAGCATCGATTAAGCTTGATTTGTATTCGCGAGAAGGCAAGGCGATTACTAATTTCAAAAAAACACTTCCAGATCATCAATCAGGAGTTGCTCAACAAGCACTCAAAGACCCCTATATCTTTGATTTTCTTTCGCTTGCGCACGATTATAATGAACGTGATCTTGAGCAGGGACTTATTGATAATGTTCAAAAAACCCTTTTAGAGCTTGGAAAAGGGTTTGCGTTTATTGGTCGTCAATATCATTTAGAAATTAGCGCAACCGACTTTTACATTGATCTACTCTTTTATCATTATAAACTACGCTGCTTTGTGGTAGTTGAATTGAAAGCACGGCCATTTGATCCGCGCGATGCTGGACAACTGAATTTTTACTTGTCGGCTATTGATAGTCAACTTCGGCACCCGAATGACAACCCAACTATAGGGCTCTTGCTTTGTAAGACAAAAGATAATCTTATTGCCGAATATGCTTTACGTGATATTAATAAACCGATCGGGGTGGCCGGTTATGAGACAGAGTTGGTAAAATTGTTGCCAAAAACACTTAAGAGCAGTTTACCCACTATTGAGGAACTTGAAGCTGAATTTGAAAAATACAGAGAGATGCAAGAACCAATCGTAATAAAAAAGCAAAAAACAAAACCCTCTCGCCATCGCTCATAAAAAAAGTTTACAATTGTGCCACAGCCTGTGGCACAATTAACTAAGAATCTGCGGAAGCTCGCGTAATGCCATTTCAAAAGGGATAAACGTTATATCACCAAAATCTTGCGTGTGATATTCTTTCTGTTTTCCTCTATAAATAAGATGAAGTTTCGCCTCTGGGTAATCTTCTTTAAACGCCTTGAGCCCACGCAAATCTTTGTTTGCAACAGAACTCGATCGCTTAAGCTCGAACGCATGGAGCCCGCGTGGTCCATAAAGTACAAAATCGACCTCGTGCCCTGCTGAAGTTCTCCAGAAATGGATCGAGTACCCAAGCTCAAGATAGTCGTTTAAAGCACTGAGTGACTGCAAAAACAATGTTTCTAGCGCTGCCCCATTAACCTCTTCCGCTCTATCAAGCGGCCCGGTAGGTCTGAGGGTCCTGAAGACTCCAGTGTCAAAAAAATAAAATTTTTGATGAGCGATCATTTTACGCTTAGCACGTTGGCTAAAGACAGAGAGTCTCCGAGAGAGGAGAAGATCATCAAGAATATCGAAGTAACTCGAAACCATTGAGCGAGTGAGCGAGAGCTCTCGGGCAATATCAGAGAGATTAAGAAGTGAGCCTTGCGAAAAACTTGCTACCTCCAAAAAGTGGTTAAAAGCGCCAATATTTCGTGTTAGTCCTTCTTGTAAAACTTCTTCACGAACATACGTCTGTACATAACTTTCTAAATATTTTTTAGGATTTTCTTCAGTGAGAAGCGAGGGTAGGAGCCCTTCGGTAAGTGCTTTTGAGAGATTGAATAAATTGCCTAATTCTTGTTCGACCAATGGATGCATATGATAGGTTAATGCACGTCCGGCAAGAAGATTGACTCCTTTTTTACGTAAACTTCGAGCACTTGATCCAGTAAGAACAAACTTCATCTGTTTATGTTCAATAAGTCGGTGTACTTCATTTAAAAGCTCTGGAACACGTTGAACTTCGTCAATGATAATCCAGCCATTATAGTTTTGAGGAATAAGGCTTTCGAGACGATTGGGCCGTGCTGCAAGCGAACTAAAGAGTGAAAAATCAAGAAGATCAAAGTAGAGCGCATCGGGCATCTGAGTTCTGAGCCAGTAGGTTTTTCCTGTTCCACGGGGTCCAAAAAGAAAAATGCTTTTTTTCCCTTCGATGGGAAGTGTGAGGAGTCGCTTTATCATAGTACACTCTCTTTTTTAGTGACCACCAGATTTTCTATCTTTTATAAATTTTAGCAAAAAATTCAAAAAATCGCAATTTTTGACGGTGAAACCCGCATTTTTTACTGAAAAATGAAGGTTGCGTCCGCACTTTTCATGGTTTTCCCAAAACAGGTGCTTTTTTGACATTCCGATGACATGCTTTGACTGACGTCAAAACACTTACCATGAGCTGGGTTGAGTTTACCCACCACCGCTCATCCCGAGTGTTTCCGACGTAGGAGGAAATGTATCGAGGGAGCGTGGTGATAAAGTGATTTTATTAACTCTAAGCTAACGATTTAAACCAACCAAAACACGTGCTTTGCCTCTAATTTTTATGGGCGTACAAAAAGCTTGTGCCGCCTTCTCCCTCGATACATTTTTACTAAAGATTAGCTTTGAAGCTCAAGAATGGTAAAAACACTCGGGATGAGCGGATGGAAGCTAAATCTGACGCGCAAGAAAACCTGTTTTGTCTATCTAAAGGAATAATTCGTCATCTGGCATTAAATTCAAAATACAATTTTGCCACAATCTTGATTTCGAAATTTATTACCAAGAAGATGTGGGCAATGGATAGTAAAATAAACACTTTATCATAATATTCTTAGTTTTTTGAAAAAATAAAAATACATGCAGTGTAAAATGCTTTGGTTACGAATCATTTTGTGGTAGAAAATGGTAAAGGTCAGATGGCGCGGAGGCGCTTAAGCGATAAAAAAGGGAAGGGAGTATTGCACAATGAAACTTAGTTCAGCTTGGCTGCTCCAACAGAGCGTTACTTATGCATTTTCACGAAAGTTTTTTCTGTTTTTTACGCTCATTGGGATTGCAGGGTCATTTCTTTTAACGCTTTTTTATGAAGCGTTTTTACCCCTCTACACCGGGGTTGAGTATTGGTACGAATTTTTACAAACGCTTTTTAGTTTTTGGTGGTATTTAGTAGTTGGCATGCAGGTGCTTTGTCTTTTGCGTGGATCCGAGTGTCCGATTGGCTCATCTGCACGTGGCGTTATAAAACGAGTTGTAAAAACGGGGTGGTTGTGCGCCTGGTTGACGCTTTTGCAATGGGCGATGGTGCCACTCCTTCAAAAACCTTACCTGTATAGTGAGTCGGTTGATCTTCTTCTGTTTCTTGGTGTTGCATGCTTACTGGTTCTACAACTTTTTTTAAGTTTTTTTATGATTCCTGCTATTGCAGGGGGTGAATATTCCTTTAAAAAACTTTTTTTAAAATCGTTTGAGTCTGTGCGCCGCTATTTCTTAAGCTTATTGGTATTCTTTTCTTTCATCCTTCTTTTGTGGGGTGCGCTTATCATTACACTCTTACTTTTTGACGTGCTGCTTCGCTTGGGCTTTGAGTGCTTTATTGTTTCTTGTTGGCCCGTCTCACTTACCCAAGGGCTTATTTTGGCGACAGCAAATGGTGTTATTGCGACTATTGTTGGTGTCGCCCAGACTATTTTTTATGAGTCTCGCAAAGAAGAATACGCCCGCTGGTAGCTTTTTCGCTCTTCTTTCTTTCTCTACTATAAAACAACGCTTTGCCAATTACAGACAGGCTTATTGATTAAAATTGTGTTTTTGGTATACTTTTAATTACTTATAAATAGCTTTTATACTGGGCTTATGGATTTATAAACTCAAAATGAATTAAATAAATTAAGATATAGTGTAGTGGGGGCGTATATGGAGCATTCGCGGAAAAAATTACTCAAGTCTTTGGTGATTATGGGGTCTGTTGTTGCTTGGTCGGCGGGGGCTATGAATAAAGATAGCACGGTCAAGAGCTTGGATGTCATGGAAAATCTTGAAGAACATCTTCGTAAAAAGACTTCAAAAATTAAAGAACTTGAAATTGAGTTGCGAAATCAAAAAGAGGCGCTTGAAAAGCTGGGACAAGAGAAGCTTGAGCTTGCAAATAAGATTGAACTGGCAGACGTTAAGAATAAACAAACTTTGCAAGAGCGCGAAGAAGCCCTGAAGAAATTAAGAGACGAGAAAGAGTTTTTTGTTAATCAAGTTAATCAACGTAAAATTGAGCTTCAAAATCAAAAAGAGGCGCTTGAAAAGCTGGGACAAGAAAAAGCTAAGCTTGAAGAGCGTCTTAAGCTGGCAGATACAGAGAAGAATAGCGTTTTGCAAGAGCGTGTAGAAGCCCTGAAAAAATTAGAATATGAGAAAAAGCTTCTTGTAAAAGAGCATGAAGAGAAGTTTGAAAAGCTGGGACAAGAAAAAGCTAAGCTTGAAGAGCGTCTTAAGCTGGCAGATACAGAGAAGAATAGCGTTTTGCAAGAGCGTGTAGAAGCCCTGAAAAAATTAGAATATGAGAAAAAGCTTCTTGTAAAAGAGCATGAAGAGAAGTTTAAAAAGCTAGAGCAAGAACAAAAAGAGACACTCGAAACACAGATTAACTTGGTAGGCGTTAAGAATAAACAAGCTTTGCAAGAGAGCACAGAAGCGCTAAAGAAAGCAGAAGCATTCAAGGCGCGAGTAATCTATTGGAGCAAAGCAGCGCTCTTCACTGGCCTTGCTGTAACCGCAGTAGCCGCTCTTGTTGGAGTAATTGCCTGGCGTCGTTCTGGTATGACTTTTGACCGTCTTAAAAATGCCTACGCAGTGTTTATGGGGCGAAATCCATTTGCATCGTCGACACCGATTGTTACGATTCCTCTTAAGCCAAAGATAATTGAAAAGAAAAGTTTTTGGGACTGGGCGACTTGCCCGGATTGTCGTCGGCATGCATAATTGTAATGAATTAAATTGAGTAAATAGAGTATATATGGAGGTTGATTATGGAAAATGGTATGAAAAAATATTTAGTGTCTTTGGTGATTATTGGGTCTGCTTTTGCCGTGCAGTCAGCAGGAGCTATGTTTAATGATCTGGCTAAGAATTTTCCAGGGCCCGTGAATCCCTTAATCCAAACAGGAGCGTTTATTGGAAAAAGCCCGACAAGTCCAAAATCGACTCAGAGTCCACTTAATGCTAAAAAGAATTTTGTCCCTACCCCTAATATAAAAAAACTCACTACTTTGACAGATTTTGTTGTGAGCAATTTTGCTCCAACGAATTTGTCTGTGCCTAATCAAGAATCAAAACAAGTTCCCTTAGATTACAAGAACGTAAAATCGCTACTACAATTTTTGCCAGAGCAAGGGGGACACATAGTGAATATCGATGATCTGATAAGGTTTCAAGGGAAGTTTGATGTGAGGGAAGAATTAATTAAGAAGCTCAGAGAAAGTTTGCTTGAAAAAAACAATAAGATCCAGCAGCTTGAAAATAATAAACAGAGTCTCAATCAAGAAAAGAACTTTGTCACGAGTGCTCTCGAGACCGAGAAGTTAAATCTAGAACAATTAAAAAACGATAAACAGCTTCTTGTTATGCAATACGACAGGGATTTAAAAGAGCGCGATGACCTATTGGATAAACTGAGTATTGATTATTCCAAATTGAACGCTGATAGTCAAAACGCTCTAATAAAATTAGAAAACGAAAAGCATATTCTCGAAGATAAGGTATTTAAGTTACAGTGTGACGCAAATATTGGCAACTTGCGTGAGGTCGTGAATAAATTCAATGTGGTGGAAAAGTTCGAAGAAGAAAACAACAAGGAGCTTGAAAAACTTAAACAAGAAAAAGTTGAGCTCGAAGAACTGATTAATTCGGTGGAGCTTAAAAACAGAGAAGCTCTGCAAGAAAAAACCAAGGGCTTTAGTGAGAAATTGAGTGAAATTGACAAAAAAACCGTTAATCTCAATAAAGAACTACTAGAGCACACAGAAGCGCTAAAGAAAGCAGAAGCATTCAAGGCGCGAGTAATCTATTGGAGCAAAGCAGCGCTCTTCACTGGCCTTGCTGTAACCGCAGTAGCCGCTCTTGTTGGAGTAATTGCCTGGCGTCGTTCTGGCATGACGGTTGATCGTCTTAAAAATGCCTACGCAGTTTTTATGGGGCGAAATCCATTTGCATCATCGCTCCCGATTGTTACGATTCCAACCAGAACGCAGTTGATAATCCCACCAGTGGCTCAAAAGAAAAGTTTTTGGGATTGGGCGACTTGTCCGGATTGTCGTCGGCATGCATGATGATGGTGTGCGCGGGATAGCCCAGAATTAAAGTAGAGGAATAGAGGCATGAAAATAAATAGACTTAAAAAAATACTATGCATATTTCTCTGTGCGATGAGCATGCCTGCCCTCTCTTCGTCTCAATCACTTCGGTATTTACCACGAGGTTTTTCTGCTTTTGAGCAAAAAACAGATGTAAATACACGTTCAATTTTTACTAAACTCTCTTCTGCTGTGTGCTCAGTTTCGCATTGGTCAACGCAAAATAAAATTTTAGGTGCGGTTGGCATCACTGCAGGGTTCTATGTTGGAGCACTCTGCACAATTTGGGCATTAAAAAGTTTTGGGTTTAGATATTGCGGCTTGGGGAGTATTTTGCCCTGGTGGCCCTTTGCTCAAGACAGGACTACGTATGTGTCGCCAGGCTCATCACTACCAGAAAAAAAACAAAAACCGTCTATCCCATATCAAAGAGCCCCTGATCCATGCGCCCCTGCGCCAGCAAAACCGAAAGACCTAAAAGACCCAGAAAAAATAATTGTAAAAAAAGAAGAAGAAAAACTTGGCAAGAAATCTGATTCAACTCAAGAATTGAATCAGCCTAAAATAATCACAACAAAGGCGCCTATTTTTACCAAGCCACCTTTGTTGCGTAATGGTGGGAATACCTGCTATATCGACTCTGTAGTCACTTCGCTTATTATGAACAAAAATTTTTGTGAGGCGATTTGTGCGCTTGAAGAAAAAGTGTTTGAAACGTCTGTTTTAGATAAATCAATAGAACAATCTATAAGCGATTTAAAGAGTGAAAAAATTGACGAAAAAATGAAAAAGCGGCTTGAGGCACAAATTGAAGACTTAATTAACAGAAAAAAAGGCGTCTGTTTTTTGAAAGAGCTCCGTCTTCTTATCCTATCTCTGGGTGATGGTGCTGTTGTAGATTCTTCAAAACTTGAAAATATTCACACGGCTGCGCGCGCATGGTTTGGTGGACTTAGTATTCAACAAGATGCACGAATATTATTGACTAGAATTCTGGAGACGCTTGAATCACTTTCTGTTTGGACAAGTGTTTTTTCTTTACAAAGGGGCCATTCATTCATGGAGAGTGTTTGTAGCGCAGATAATGTGTGCCAGCGAAGTATCACGTGGTTGCCTAAAGACGAAAAAGAAAGTTTTGGAATTGAGCCTTTGGTTACTATTAGCCTTCTTGATGAAACGGGGAATTGTATTAAAAAAAGTTCACTCGAACAGAGAATTTTCCCCGAAGAAAAAGTGAGCGATCAATGTTGTTTGGGTGTGTCTGAAGATTTTGTTAAAAACTCTAAAAACTATATTTGCGAAAAATGCGGCGCGAGCTTGAAGCGAAGTAATTTTATTCGCTTTGTAAGCGCCCCTCAAGTATTAATCTTTAATATCAAGCGCTTTGGATTTGTAGATGGCAAAGATAAGAAAATAACATCCAAAGACGCACAGGTTTTAATTTCAGAAACGCTGGACATTAAAAAATTAGAGGATGGTTGTTCTGATGAGCTTAAAAAGTCTGGCAAGACTAATTATGTTCTTTCATCGGTTGTTTGTCACAGTGGTAGTCTTGACTTTGGCCATTATGTGACCTATGTAAAATGCAAAAATGACTGGTATTTGATGAACGATAGTTCTTTGAGTGCTCAGCTTTTGGGCGAAAAAGACAAGAAAGATCTTTTTGACGGAAAGCCTTTGGTGGATGACCCTTATCTTGTTTTTTACGATCAACAACCTTGACCTTTTTACGGCAACCAATACACTAAAATTACCTTTTAAGCGGGAATAGCTCAGTGGTAGAGCATCGCCTTCCCAAGGCGAGGGCCGCGGGTTCGACCCCCGTTTCCCGCTCCAGGTTTCTAAGCGCGCAGAAGCCGTGCAACAAGCTCACCTTGTGGTATCTTTTCCTCAGTGCCTGTCGTCATGTTTTTGAGTGTTACCAGATTATTCTTTTGTTCATCTTCACCAATCAAAATAGCATAACGAGCACCTCGTTTGTTTGCTTGCCGCATCATATTTTTAATTGACGGTGTATCGAGTAAAACTTCGGTGCAAAAACCATTCTGACGAAGCTCGTGCGCACAGATGAGTGCAAGTGGTTGTTGTGCTGCTGCAAAAGGCAAAACGACAAAAAGCGGTGGTTTTTGAGGGAGTGGCAAAAGCTCTTTTTTAGATTCGAGTAAGAGTATGAGTCGTTCAATACCAAGTCCGACACCAATTGAAGGGATTGCTTCTTTTTCACCAAGCGCAAGCGAAAGATGATCGTAACGTCCTCCGCCACAGAAAGCATTTTGAGCTCCAAGATCGAGACTTACAAATTCAAAAACCGTTTTATTGTAATAATCAAGTCCGCGTACGAGCCGTGGGTCGATTACATACGAAATAGAAAGTTGATCGAGGAGTGACCGAAGTAGTGTCCACTCTGCCTGTGATTCATCAGAAAGATAGTCGGTAAGGATAGGAGCGCCTTCAAGAGCAGCCTTACATGCTTCGTCTTTGAGATCAAACACACGTAACAAGTTGGTCTCTTTGCGCTCTGCAAGTGCTTTTGGTAAGTTTGGCTGTTTATCTAAAAATGCATAGAGTGCTCGCTTGTAGTTGGTGCGATCTTCAGGAGAGCCTAAAAAATTGAGCAAAAGCGCATAGGAGTTGAGCTTAAGCTTTTGTGAAAAAAAGCTATCAACAAGAGCGATGAATTCGGCATCGTAAGCAATCGATGAGGCCCCGATTAACTCAATTGAGAGTTGGTGAAATTGGCGATAACGCCCTTTTTGAGGACGTTCATATCTAAAAGTAGGTCCTGCAGTAAAAACACGCCATGGCCGTTCTTGTACGGCATTGTTAAAAAATGCACGCATAATTGACGCGGTTGCTTCTGGCCGTAGACAGATTGATTCGTCATCATCGTTGGTTTTGATAAGAAACATTTCTTTGGTTACAACGTCTGTATTGAGCCCCAGTGAGCGTCTAAAAAGATCGGTTGATTCTAGAATGGGGGTTGCAACTTCTTCGAAGGCATAATGACTGAGATGTGCGCGTGCAGCATTGACGATAAAATTAAAAAGTGAGAGGTCTATAAAATCTTGAGTGCCTCGAATACGTTGTATCATCTTTGTTCCTCTAAAATACTGTCTGCCCGTTCCTAAACCGCTCACCCTGAGTGTTTTCACCATAGGTGAAAATGTATCGAATGGGTAAGAGCGACTGTGTTTTTCTGCTTCTTATTGTATATGAATCTTTAGTTTTCGGTACTGTCGTCTTGTGGTCAAAGAGTTTTTTTTACGTATACTTAAGAGTAAGAAACACGAAATATAATAATCTCTCTAATTTTTTGAGAGGACTCTATGAACATAAAATCACTCTTATTAACATCCTGTATGGCAGTTGGCCTTCTTCTACAACCAAAGGCACTTTCTGCAAACGATGAATGGAAAGTTGCTGTTGGAGCAGGTGCAATTATTGCTGGTGGAGCTTTGTTGTGGCACGGTATTAGCGAATATAACACGCGCGCATCCCTCGCTGATGACAAAGAATCGGTGGATACGGTGTACGAGCTTACACGGACGCTTTCTCAGCGCTATCACCTTTTTTTGGGTCGCTCTTCGTTAAATAAAGAGGCGCTTGCACGTGAAATACTATCACTTGGTGATGATGTTGAGTCTTTTAAAGAACAAATCGAGCGCGATAGCTGTGATTTTGACCGGGCGCTTGCACGCCTTGAAACGAATTATGATTATTGGGCTCGCGCCGAAGAACGAGCCGCATTACGGCGTCGGTCTGAGGGGCTTTTGACTGAAGGACGTACTTTACAGCGTAAAATACATAATTTAAGAACATTTGTAGCGGATAGTTTTGCTTATTTGGCTCTTTTCGAGCTTGTTGGGAAGCCAGTAAGTTATTTTAATCCAGTCGACCCATTTCAAAATATTCATGCGGCAGAGGCTATGGACCGTGACTGCGAGAATTTGCTACGGGCGGTTACTCGTCTTGAAAGAATTGAAGAGCTTGATCAGGAAGATTACAAACTGTTGCACAGGGCTGAAGAGCTTATTGAGGGATTAGAAGAGCAGGAAGAGACACTCGTGACCAGTCCTCTTTATAACCATGAGTTACAGTTGAAATTACAGGATGAACGCGAACAAGAGCGCCTTACAATTCAGCGACGGATGGCGAAGGCTGAAGAAGAGAAGGCTCATGCGCTTGTGGAGCGTAATCGTATAGCTGAACAGGCTCGCTGGAAGGAAGAATGTGAACTTGCGCATGTCAGAGAACGGCTTGCACGTGTTGAAAATCGAATTAAGGACCTGAAGAGAAAGACCGAAAATCCGCCTTATCGGCCAGAATCAGAAGAATTTTACCTTTGGATTCGCGGTGAGCTTACGGGTTGTGATTGCTAATTTTTTAGCGTTGATGGGGTGTTTGTAAGCTCCTTGACTTTCCTCTTTTTTGACGGCATAATCTTTCTGTCGATACTGTTGTAAAAACACATTCGGCGGCATCGGGTTAGCGCAGCGGCGGGTCAGTGATTTCTTGAAAATTAAATGAATTTATCTTTTTCACCTTTGTATATGTAGGATAAGTATGGCAACGAGTAAAACCGGTGGATCCACTTCAAACGGTCGTGATAGTATCAGTAAGCGACTTGGCGTTAAACTTTATGATGGTCAGCGTGTAAGCGGCGGCGAGATTATTGTTCGTCAACGTGGAACGCGTATCCATCCAGGTAAAAACGTTGGTCTTGGAAGTGATGATACAATTTTTGCGACTGGTGCAGGCGAAATTCGCTTTCATTTTGGACATAAAGGTCGCAAATACGTTTCTGTGATTTAAGAAGTTTATTAGACGTTATATTGCAAGTCTGGAGAGTTTCATGGCAATGATGACGAAGACTCAGATTGATTTTCTGAAGTATAGTCCACTTTTTTACACCCTATCGGGTATACTTTTCGCGCTCTTTTTTGCGGGTGCGGTTTACAAATACAATGCACGCGGGGAGGTTTTTGAGTACAGCGTTGATTTTACGGGTGGAACTCAAACGCTTCTTGGTTTTGCAAAGAAGGATGGGTCGGCTCCAAAGCAGGTTTCGAGTCTTGAGGTTGAGCATATCTTGGCACAGAAGGGTTTTTCCAGTGTCACTTTACGTGAGTTCTCAGATCATGAGCTATTGGTGCGAGTAAAGGAAGTTGAAAGTGATGCGAAGGGCCTTGCGGAGCGTATCCGCGAGACGCTTGAAAGTAACCTTTCTGAGGTAAAAGTTACCGTTTTGCAAACGGATAGTGTTGGTGCTGGTATTGGTGATGAACTTAAACACAATGCTGTTTGGTTTGTCCTCTTGAGCTTACTCATTATGCTTGCGTATATTTGGGTGCGGTTTAGATCGTTTTCGTTTGCTATGGGTGCGGTTATTTCGTTATTGCATGATGCGGTTGCGATTTTGACTTTTGTTATCTGGTTTGATTACGAAATTTCGCTCAATATTATTGCAGCTATTTTGTTTGTGCTTGGTTACTCGATTCACGATACAATTGTGGTTTTCTCACAGATTCGTGATCATTTTAGAAAAAAAGATTCGCGTACGCCGGCAGAGATTGCAAATGTGAGTATTAACGAAACATTGCGTCGTACGTTGTTAACCAGCTTTGCAACAGCATTAACTGTTGTAGCATTGTTGATATTTGGTGGTGAAGTTGTGCGCACGTTGTCGACTGCGCTTTTGATTGGTATCGTATTTGGTACTTATTCTTCGATATATATTGCAACTCCAGTTATGTTACTTTTCTATAAAGAAAAAAAATAGTTGTGTTGCCGGGCATCTTTTGATGCCCGGTAGACTTTGCAACTGTCTGTCTATGATAGTGGGGCGAAAGGCCTCTCCTAAAGGATTTTTTGCATGAGGGAACAAGCGTTACAAAAGATGAGTATTCCTGATTTACTCGTTCTTGCGCGTAAATTGGGCATTGTAGGCGCGTCTTATCTTAAAAAAGATGATCTCGTTACTCGTATTATCAATCTTGAAGAACATCCGGATAGTGATATCGAAGTTCGAGGGGTATTAGAAAAATTGCCTGACGGTTTTGGTTTTTTGCGAGCTGCGCAATCTGATTACGTCTCGGGTCCCGATGATATCTACGTTTCTCCTTCTCAAATCAGAAGATTTGGTTTGCGGACGGGTGATATGGTTGTTGGGATTATTCGTAAGCCTAAGGAGGGTGAAAAATATTTTGCACTTTTGCGTGTCGATTCGGTAAATGGCATAGATCCTCTTACGGTTGCAGATCGTCCATTTTTTGATCGGTTAACGCCGCTCTATCCTGATAAAAAATTCAATCTTGAATATGATCCACAGTTTGTATCAACTCGATTAATGGATCTTTTTGCACCGATTGGTAAGGGTCAGCGTGGGCTTATTGTTGCACCGCCAAAAGCGGGTAAGACTATTTTGCTCAAAGAAATCGCACAGACGATTTCAGCTAATCATCCAGAGGTCCAATTAATTGTTCTGCTTATTGATGAGCGTCCTGAAGAAGTTGCTGATATGCGGCGTACACTTAATCGTCCGAATGTTGAAGTGATTAGTTCGACCTTTGATGAGTCTGCAGAACGGCATGAGCAAGTTGCCGAAGTGGTGCTTGCAAAGGCTAAGCGTATGGTTGAGTCAAAGCGAGATGTTGTTATTCTGCTTGATTCTATAACTCGTTTGGCTCGCGCATATAATACAACATCCCCGGCTTCAGGAAAAATTCTTACTGGTGGTATCGATGCGCATGCACTCCAAAAACCAAAACGTTTCTTTGGTGCAGCACGTAACACTGAAGAAGGTGGTTCATTGACGATTATTGCAACGGCATTGATCGAAACAGGATCTCGCATGGATGAGGTTATTTTCGAAGAGTTTAAGGGAACGGGTAATATGGAAATGCATATGAGCCGTAAACTTGCAAATCTTCGTATATTCCCTGCATTTGATCTTCTGCTTTCGGGTACACGTCGTGAAGAATTACTTCTTTCTGAAGAAGTGCTTAAGAAGATGCATGTCTTGCGCAAAGTGTTAGCAACGATGAACACGGCTGAAGGCATGGAGCTTCTGATTGATAAGATGCGTAAGTGTAAGACGAATGAAGATTTTATGGAGTCGATGAAGAAGAACGCAGGTTCTGCAATTCCTCGGCCCTCTTCTAAAGAGTAAATGAGCTTATTTATATAAAAAAGGCGCCTGATATGTAAAAATTTCAGGCGCCTTTTTTTGCCACTCCGCTCACCCTGAGTACACTCAGTATGAGTGGAGTTGAGTTTATTTACAACCGCTCATACTGCGGGTTTTTTCGAAGAAAAAATGTATCGAAGTATTAGAGCGGTAGAGCTATTTGTGGCTCAGGTGTTTGAATAATTGCCGGTATGCTTTCTACTGTTGGTTGTGTTGAAAGCGGGCAGACAACAACTTCTACGGGAGCGATCGGCGTTATTGGAGTAGTTGGAATGATAGGAGCAATCGGATTTTCTACAACTGGTAGTGTTACTTCTATTGGTGCCATGCCAAAATATTTGAGACAGATGTTGAGTTTTTCGAGTAGGCGTTGTGCGGCAAGAGGTGCTCCTAGTTTTGCTATATTTTTGATAAAGATTTGTGTGGCTTGAGTGAGCGCATCTTTGAGCATGTTCCGTGAAACAGATTTTCTGCCTTGTGTAATAAGAATCGAGAGAGCTCGGAGGGTTGGAGCAGAGTCGTTTGTATCCATAAGAGCGATTGTTTGAGTGATAACGTCAACAAAAGGGGTTTGTCCTTTTGTGAGAGAAACATAGTCTTTTGGTGCACGGAATGCGTGCGCTGCTGCGCATGCTTTGATTATGTCGTGTGGTTGTGCTTCAATCGCCGATGAGACGAGGAGGAGTGCTCCGATAGAGAGAGTGCAATAGTTCATTTCTGGTTCCTTTTGGTAGAAAAAGCTGACTGTGATCGTCCTGTACTATAACGTAGAAAATCGATAAAATTCAAGCTTCTGAAAAAAAGGAAGACGGGGCAATGGTACTTATGAAGTATGTTATTTTTTATTATACTCAACATCATGTAAAGAGTTTGAGAGAGTGAAAGGGTAGTATTTTGGAACAAAAAAAGAAGTATATCTCTATAGGGATTGATGATTTTAAACAGCTTGTTGAAGGGAATTATTACTTTGCTGACAAAAGTTTGTTGATCAAAGAATTACTTGATTCAAAAGCTGCCGTCACCCTTATCCCCCGCCCCCGCCGCTTTGGTAAGACACTAAATCTTTCTATGCTCCGTTATTTTTTTGAGAAGGTTATTGACCGCTCTTACCCCGTGAGCGGAGAAAAACAATTTGAATCGAAATCTTCCCAAGGTGATACTTTACCCTCTCCCGCTCATACCGAGTGTTTTCCGCAGGAAAATGTATCGAGGTATCAGGGTGAATGGGGTCTATCAAGACGTCCTCTTTTTAATGGTCTCAAAATCGAACAACACCACGATTGCATGCAAGAGCAGGGAAAATACCCGATTATTTGGTTAACGTTTAAAGATGTTAAGACTCAAAAATGGGAAGATTGTTATCGGCTTATACGTAAACAGATCTCAAGTGAGTTTGAGCGGCATGTCGGCATAGTTGAACTTCTTTCTGATGCTGAGAAAGAACTGTTTGAGCGTATTCGTCAAGGGAATGGCGATCTTGCTGATTTTATGCGGTCTCTTCTTGATCTTTCTGCCTATCTTGAACGGGCCTACAAAACACGTGTGATTATTCTTATTGATGAATACGATGCTCCTATTCATGCCGGCTATCTAAATGGTTACTATGATGAAGTTGTTAGTTTTATGCGTGTTTTTATGGGCGCTGGGCTCAAAGGCAATAGCGCTCTTAACTTTGGCGTTATGACCGGAATTTTGCGCGTGGCCAAAGAAAGTATTTTTAGCGGGCTTAATAATTTGCGTGTCTGCACACTTATGCAGGATGGTTACTCCAACCAATTTGGCTTTCTTGAAGATGAAGTAAAAGCAATGCTCACTTATTTTGGCCTCGAAAACCATCTTGATGAAGTACGGCAGTGGTACAATGGCTACCAGAGTGGGAGTTACAAAGTTTATAACCCGTGGTCGATTATAAATTTAGTTGATAACAAGGGAAAAATACAAGCCTATTGGGTAAATACAAGTGACAATACACTCATAAAAAACCTGCTCAAAAAATGTTCACCTGAGATGAAAGAAGAGCTTGAAGTCTTGATGAAAGGAGGCTCGGTCAAAAAGCACATCCAAGAAAATATTGTGATGACGGAAATCGAAAGAAACGATGAAGTTTTATGGAACTTCCTTCTCTTTTGTGGGTATCTGACGTTTGAAAACTATCGACGTGAAGAGACCGAATGGTTTGCAGAGCTTTCGATCCCAAATCTTGAAGTAGTGGTAGCATATAAAACTTCTTTTAGAAGCTGGTTTATTGAAGAATCAAGCGTTCGAGATTATCAAAAAATGCTTGAAAGCCTAATTGAAGGGCATGCAGAAGAGTTTCAAGATTTTTTTATGAACTTAACTCAGACTACGTTAAGTACTTTTGATGTTAACAAGAATGAACCAGAGAGGTTTTATCATGCGCTTGTGTTGGGTATGCTTTCGAGCCTCTCTAGCTCTCATGAAGTCCGGTCAAATCGCGAAAGCGGTTGGGGCCGTTATGACGTTATGTTGATTCCCAAAGATCGTTCTAAACTGGGAGTTATTCTCGAGTTTAAAAAAGTACAAGTTCGGAAAAAAGAGACCCTTGAATCAGCTGCACAAAGTGCGCTTAAGCAGATTGAAGAAAAGCAATACGAGACAGAATTACGTGCTCTTGGTTTAACGCGTATTTTAAAAGTTGGAATATCATTCCTAGGCAAAGAAAGCTGGGTTTTGATTGGATAAAAAAAGGTCTCCATGGGCCCCATAGCTTTTTAGACAAAAAAGTGCTAGAATGAAATAGTTGTATGAATGATTCTTTTGGAGGTTTTTATTATGCAATTAAAAAATAAAATACAGCGGGTAATTCTGGGAACAATTCTGGTGATGTTAGTTGGATTTCAGGCTCAATCGGTGTCTGCGATCGGGATGGGAATGGTACATACCATTGACCAGGTCTCGCTTGATAAGCTTGAGGCAATTGTTCAGAATGGATGTGACCGTATTAGTCTGATTGCAAAGCAAAATTTATGTCGGGCGGCGCTTTTGACCAGTAGTGTTCTTTTTGTGTATTGGGGAACGCGTCTTATTTTTGAGTATTTGCGTCCTGTGCCATTTTATGGACGGTCGAATACAGATTCTGGTGAGCAAAAACGTGAGCAGTCGGGTGCCGAGCAAACGTCGCCTATTTCTGCACCGCAACAATCAGCGGTCTCTTTAAATCAAGAACAAATTACACTTCTTTTGAATACATTCCCCTCTTTTTATCAGCGAGCAGCGCCTTATTGCGTGGGGGTTGGGTCGATTGGTTTAGGGATTGGTTGTTTTCTGGCTGCTTTGCGTCTTTGATATCTTGACTTTTATGTCCTGTTTGCATGAGTATGGTCTTGTAAAAGCGCTTTTTTGTTAGAGCGTAAAAACTTTTCTTAAAGGGAGATGTTATATGAAGATGTCTTTGAGTCTGGCGCTGGGAGCAATACTTTTCTGTGGTGCGGTGAGTGGGATTGACGTGAAGCTTATAGATTTTTCTAATAAACCTGATGTGTTTGTGAGAATAATCACAGATCTTGCTGCTGGAAGATATTCTTCACTTCCAGGTGATAGAACAGAATTAACAAAGTTTATCTATGGATATCTTTATGAGGTAACAACAAAAGATCCAGAACAAGTGAAAAACGTGCAAAAACAACTAGGTGTTTTAGTGGGGCCTTTTCAGGCACCTAATCCGAAGTATAATTTGACAACTCAGTTAATACAGCGTCTATTAGGTCCGAATAGTGGCGCTGCAATTTATAGCCATTTGACACCAAAACGAGTAAATCTTTGGTTGTCGGCAATTGCTTTGTATGCATATGATAAGACATTAATAGATCCAGCTGAGTTTATCCTGTCAATGAAATTAAGTGATGAAACAATAAATAATTTGCTCTCTATCACTCCGGCAGCTTTTGAGGGGACAATTTTTGAAGTCATGGCGCAAAAGGCTTTGGGGGAAAATGCGACTGTAAAAGAGTGGCTTGAGCCCATGGTAAAAAAGCATGGAGCATCTGCCGCTACGTTCAAAGAATTTGCATCTGGACTTGATGTAATTACATCAAATTAGTTTTTTGCAACAGCGAGTGACAGCGGCAATAATTGCTGCTGCATCAATGCCTTCAAAAGCAAACAATTCTTCCCGAGAGCCTGATCGTGGCAATTGTGTCACACTCAGGCTCTCTGTTTTTGTCAAAATAGTTGTATCGCGCTGCGCTAAGCCAGCAATAATACTCTCTCCAAGACCGCCTGCATAATAATGGTCTTCAACAGTTACTAACCGACCGTGACATGTTTTTACCGCTTCTTCAAGTTGTGCAAGGGGAAGTGGTTTGACGCTGTAGCAGTCAATAATTCGTATAAAAATATTCTGTTTTTTTAAATATTCATATGCTTTGAGCGCTTCAAAAACGGTGATGCCAGCAGCAACAACACAGCAACAGTCTTTGTCGCTTGCGCGGAGTGTGCAACAGTTGCCAATGGAGAAGGTATGGGGGACCTCTTCCGCTTCTCTGGTTCGATACATTTTGACTGGCGTCAAAACACTCACCATGAGCGGCCTGACCTCGTGTGAAAGTTCTTGGTAAACAAGAGGCGTCTCTTCTCGCGTTGTCCGCAAATAACTAATCCCATGAGTGTAATTCGCCATTAGTTCGACACATGCAGCGGTTGAAACGGCATCGCACGGATACAAAATAATACTTTCTGGTACAGTGCGGATCATTGCCATGTCTTCGAGCGCCATTTGAGAAGGGCCATCTTGACCAATCGAAACGCCTGCATGAGACCCGACGAGCCGAAGAGGAACTCTTCCTACCCCCGCCATGCGAATTTGATCAAAAGCCCGTGTCATAAATGCGCCAAAGGTTGAGGTAAAAGGGATCCATCCGCGCTTAGTGAGTCCAATAGCCATGCCGATCATATTTTGTTCCGCAATAAAACACTCAAAAAAACGTTCTGGAAAAGCTGTTTCAAAAAGCTCTGCATAGGTCGAGTTTTTCACCTCTGCATCGAGGGAGAGAATGTGCGGGTTTTGTGCGCCAAGAGTGGTAAGTGCTTCGCCATAGGCTTTGCGGGTTGAGATAGGATGTAATTTACACTTCGATACATTTTGGCATAAGCCAAAACACTCAGTGTGAGCGGTTGGTATTAAATAGTTATGGTGAGCTAGTCGAAGTGGAGGGTTTACGGGTGGTGCGAGTAGTTGGTTTTTGGCAATTTCTTGAGCTTCTTGAGGAAAGCGTTCAGCAAGTTTTGTCATAAAAAAGGGGAGTTTTTCTGGCGATAGTGCTTTGCCATGAAATCCATTTTTGTTTTCAATATCAGCATCGAGTCCGTAGCCCTTGATTGTTTTTGCAAGAATGGCAATGGGTGATTTAGGTTTTGCAAGTACAGCATCAAGAACTTTGACCAGTGCATTAAGATCATGTCCATCAACTTCGACTGTGTGCCAGCCAAAGGCAGCACACTTTTGGTGCAGGCGCGAAAGGTCATGTCCTTCCAGAGTTTCTCCGCGTTGTCCAAGTCGGTTCACGTCAACAAGGGCAATGAGATTGGTCAGATGGTAATGTGCGGCAAGTTCAAAAGCTTCCCAGTTTGAGCCTTCTGTCATTTCGCTATCGCCTAAGAGCACAAAGGTGCGTGGTAATTGTGTTTGGTGAGCAGAACCAAAAGTAAGTCGTGCTGCAAGCGCCATGCCAACGCCAATAGAAAGTCCTTGGCCAAGAGAACCGGTTGCTGCTTCTGCGTAGTGGAAGCGGGCAGTAGGATGGCCTTCTAGGGAAGAGTTGAATGAACGAAGGTGCATGAGCTCTTGATCGGTTACTTTACCAAACTGTTTCCAGGCGGCGTATAAAAGAGGCGCTGCATGTCCTTTAGAAAGAATAAACCGGTCATTGTTTGGATTCTCATAATCAGAAGGGTCAAAGCGCATTGAATGGAAGAATAATGCGGCTACTATATCGGCTGCCGAGAGACAGGAGGTTGGATGTCCTGATCCAGCTGCTGAAGTTGCTCGAAGACAGTCGGCGCGTAATTGATATGTGCGGGTCTGTAACTCAAAAATATGCTCCATAGACGCCCTTTTTTTGCTATAATAAAAAAGTTGGTTCGAGTGGGTTCTAATAGCCGCTCGCCCTGAATACTGCCCTACTCATCCCGATACTTCGATACATTTTCCTGCGGAAAACACTCAGTATGAGCGGTTGTGTGGTTAAGTTTAATTTACACTACTACAAGATGGTATTATGGCGCAACGCCGCGTGCATTTTTTTACTCGTTTTTTACAAGGAACACTTTCATTTCTTGTAACACAACTCTGTTTAACGCTCATTTCGTGGCCCATAATGCTCTGGTGGGGTTTGCCGGTTGCAAGTCTAAGCCCGCTGGGAAACTACGTCTTCGGGCCGTTTTTGACCGGATTTTTGGTGCTTTCGGTAGTGCTCTTCTTGTTGCAACTCTGTACCATCCCTCTCTTTCCTTTTTCTTGGCTTATGGATACGCTCGTGGTCTGGTGGCTTAAAATAATGGAATGGCAGCCTTGGGATTGGTATGTGACTTTTCGCAAGCCGCCTCTGATAATAGCGCTTTTAATCCCGCTTGTGACGATGGCGATTATGCATTTTAGGCCTCTAAAAAAATCATGGCAAAAGTTGTGTGCACTTACTACATGGTTTTGCCTTGCGAGTCTTTTACTTGCGTTATTGCCGTTGCCTGAAAAAATTGAGATTCCGTGTGGGTGTGGAAAAGTTATTTTAAAAAATACGGATAAGGGCATTATTGCAATAGATACGGGCGGAGCACGTCGGACACAGAGCGCCGACAATTGGGCGATGTATAAATTGTTACCAGAGTTAGTGGCATCTTTTGGGGTTCGGAAGATAGATCATTATTATCTTTGTCGGATAACACCGTCAGCAGTTGCATTTGTAAAAGTTTTATTAAAAAAAGGACTGGTGCGACATCTTTCGATATCGCACCAGATTGATAGACAAAAGTCTGAACACGCTGTTTTGTTACAGGGCCTCATGGCTGAGGCTGCAGCGTACGGTGTTCTTACTTCTTAGTGTCCTCGTTTTTCTCAAGATGAGAACGAACCATCCAGGCAGATTTTTCGTGCTGTTCAATGATACCAAGTAACATATTGCTGGTGACGCGGTCGTTGAGTTTTTCGATCTTCTTTTCATCATCGCGAAGTTGCATGATGATTTTTTGAAGGTCGTGGAAAATCTCTTCAAGCATGTAACAGTCTTGTGGGTTGACGCCGGGGGTTTCTTCCAAACGCGTCATATCCAAGAACTCTTTTAATGTTCCTGGTGCTTTATGTCCAAGGGCCCGAATACGCTCCGCCACCAGATCCACTGTCTTGAAGTTTTGTTCATACAGTCCTTGGAAAAGACTGTGCAGTGGACCAAAAAAAGGTCCTTCTACGTTCCAATGGAACTTAAATAATTTAGTAAAAAGAACATATGCATCTGAAAGTGTTTTCTTTAGATGCAAAACGACCTCAGAACGCTCTTTGTCGTTCATATTGAGTTCTATCTTGATGTCGTATGGATGCCTATCCATGTGATTCTCCCTTAAGAGTTTATAGTGTGTTTGTTTTTGTACTACAATATTATAATATCAAACTGAAATAATAAAATACTAGAGTTTTAAAAGCTTTTTTGCTTCTTTTTTATATCGCTCGACTTCTGGTTGATCAAAAGGATTGATTTCAAGAAGATATCCCAAAAGGGCAACTTCAAGAAGATGTGTCTGGAGAAGGTTTCCAATGTCTTGAGCATTTTTTTTGAATGTTATGGTCATAAACGGTCGGTTATCTTCGTGATACACGATTTGAGCGCTTTCGCGCAATTTTGCATTGATGGTAGCCAGAGGGGTTGTGTTTATGGGCGCGTCAGATGTGTCGGAGGAGGAAATGGAGGTGATGGAGGTAATGGAGGTGTTGTTTTGTTCAACGGCATAAAAAGTAGTTCCGCGGATACGTGGGCCACCGATGGCGAGTTGAAAGAGTGAATGAAGATCGGTAGTGCCGATTGAGACGGTGGGGGTGATTCCTGTTTCAATAAGTTTTCCATGGATATCTAATTTTTTGCCCGTACTTTCTGCAAGGAGTTGCCGGTACCATTTTCCCAGTAATTCACATGAGCTGTCAAAGAAGAAAGAGTCATGTACTACGAGCCCTTGGGTGTACCAGTGGTGCAAGATAGTTGCCCGTGTAGCGGCAGTATTAAGACCGCTCACCCTGAGCATGCCCTGAGTGACCCAAGGGGTTGTATCGAAGGGTGTTTTGGCGGAGCCAAAATGTATCGAAGGGTTTGTATGAGCGATTGTTTTAATTAAAGCTTCTTGAGCGCCTTTGCACAGCGCTTGAATATCATGACCTAAGAGTGCAAGGGGGAAGAGCCCAACGGCGGTAAAGACTGAATAGCGGCCACCAACGGTCTTTGGGAGAGCAAGCCGGTTAAAGCCCTCTTTTTCGCCTTGGCGCCAGAGGAGTGACTGTTCTTCGGTAATGACGGTGATCCGTGAGGCATAATTTTGAGGGAACTGTTTTTTAAAGAGCTCAATGTAGAGTTTTGCATTGATTGCTGTTTCGAGTGTACTGCCTGATTTTGAGATGATAACGAGGTGAAGTTTTGTGTGATTGATTAATTCTGAGCTTATTTTTGCACGTAGTTGTGCGCTTTCATCGTCTCCAATTGTATCGACGCAATAGAGTTTTGGTGTGGTGTCTGAGGGGAAAAGTCCTGAAAGAGCGGCATGCACGGCCATGGTGCCGAGATTTGACCCGCCAATTCCAATGAGAATCACTCCATCGCAACCAGCTTTTTTAACGTTTTCTGCGGCGTCAAGGATGGTTTTTTGGTAGTTGGTATCAAATGGAACTGCTGCAAAAGTAAAAGGACTTTGGTTGGTGAAACAGTTTTTATTTTCGAGTGCTTGTGCAATATGGTCTAGCGGTGCAAGTAGTTTTTTATGCGTTTTATCTATGGTTTCGGCCGATATGAGGGTTGTCTGCTCCCAGGTGATGTGCATTTTAATATCTCCATCTGCGTTGATATGTTGACAGGAAAATAGCCAGCAATTTAGGATACCAGAGACTAATGTTTTTCAGAAATTAAGAAGGATGATGTAATGAAATATTTTTTGATTTTTATGCTCTGTTTTATGGGGCATCAGTGCTTTGCTATGGTTGATGTTAATCAAGATCTTTCTGATACGGTGAAAATGTATATTAACGCTGCATCACAGTACCAAGAGAATTTTAGTACTTTATCAAATAAAAAGCGCATTGCTTTTAATAAAGCCCAACAAAACCGTTTGAAATCTATAAAAAAATTAGTAATTAAACAGGGTGCTACTGTTAGTCAGCAACTGTTAAATCTTGCAAAAGATACTCCTAATCTAAAAGGCGTTTTGGAGGCATCTCCAAAACTGAGGGAAAAGTTTCTAGAGAAACAGATATTTGTTGATTTTTCCAAGGGGCTCGACCAGATCGCACAAAACGAATAACGGTTAATTACTCTAGGCAAAGTATTTCAAAATAGGCTTCCGCCCATTCACCCTGACTATCCATTACATCTCTCTCCACCGCTCACCCCAATGGTTCGATACTTTTCTCACTCTCGGTCGAAACACTCACCATGAGCGGTTGGTGAATTAAACCGTCAAAGGGTAAACTCAACCCCGCTCATAGTGATACCCATTCGACAGGGGCGCAGGATAAACTCTACCGCTCATCCCGAGTGTTTTTTCGAAGAAAAAATGTATCGAGGGAGATAGGTGGTAATGTGATTTTATCGGTTCTGAAAAACAAAAAACTCGTACCGCTATTCTCCCTCGATACATTTTTACCAGAGATTAACATTGAAGTGCAAGAATGGTAAAAACACTCGGGATGAGCGGTTGGTGAATTAAACCGTCAAAAGGTAAACTCAACCCCGCTCATAGTGATACCCATTCGACAGGGGCGCAGGATAAACTCCACCGCTCATCCCGAGTATTTTTTCGAAGAAAAAATGTATCGAGGGAGATAGGTGGTAATGTGATTTTATCGGTTCTGAAAAACAAAAAACTCGTACCGCTATTCTCCCTCGATACATTTTTACCAGAGATTAACATTGAAGTGCAAGAATGGTAAAAACACTCGGGATGAGCGGTTGGTGAATTAAACCGTCAAAAGGTAAACTCAACCCCGCTCATAGTGATACCCATTCGACAGGGGCGCAGGATAAACTCCACCGCTCATCCCGAGTATTTTTTCGAAGAAAAAATGTATCGAGGGAGATAGGTGGTAATGTGATTTTATCGGTTCTGAAAAACAAAAAACTCGTACCGCTATTCTCCCTCGATACATTTTTACCAGAGATTAACATTGAAGTGCAAGAATGGTAAAAACACTCACCATGAGCGGTTGGTGAATTAAACCGTCAAAGGGTAAACTCAACCCCGCTCATAGTGATACCCATTCGACAGGGGCGCAGGATAAACTCTACCGCTCATCCCGAGTGTTTTTTCGAAGAAAAAATGTATCGAGGGAGATAGGTGGTAATGTGATTTTATCGGTTCTGAAAAACAAAAAACTCGTACCGCTATTCTCCCTCGATACATTTTTACCAGAGATTAACATTGAAGTGCAAGAATGGTAAAAACACTCGGGATGAGCGGTTGGTGAATTAAACCGTCAAAAGGTAAACTCAACCCCGCTCATAGTGATGCCCATTCGACAAGCTCAGGGCGAGCGGATATAGTATTTTTCTTTCTAGATCGATATATCAACTCATGTTGGAATAAAACTAAATGGTAGGCAGTATGTCGTGTCCGCTTTGCATCATTACTTTTTTACTTTTGGTTTAGGTACGGGCAACTCTTCTGCCGTAATTTTGAAGAGGTTGCTCAACCAGTCTTGGTTTTCGTATTTATCCTCAATTAAGAACCATAATTTTGCGCCAGGATATGGTGGAGCTTCAGTAACATTTTCGATGAACGCCCGCCCGCTTTTTGTAGGTTTTATAAAGAGGTTGTCATCGCAAATAAGCGCCACAAATTTGCTATTGCAGTAGATGCCATATTCACCAAACATTTTTCGAAAAGTGACATGCCCAGCTCCTTCTGCTTGGGAGATAATAAAATCAACAAAAGCTTGAGTAGATGACATAGCGCATCCCTATCATTTTTAATAAACCTATCGAAAAACCAATACTGTCTGATAATCAATATACATCAAAGAGAACGGTTTTGGTGAAGCGCTGGTTTGACAACTATGGTGGAAACACTACGCTAATACTGTTGTTAAATTAATACAATTAATAGGCATAACTATGATAATAAAAAAACCGATAACACCTGATCTTGCTATAGATGCACGTGGACTTGTAAAAGTATTTGGGACATCCCGCGCGGTTGATGGCGTTGATTTACAGGTACCTACTGGCACTATTTATGGCGTGTTGGGGCCAAATGGTGCTGGTAAGACTACTGCGCTTAATATGTTGGCAACGTTGTTGAGGCCGGATGGTGGACAGGCGTCAATCTTTGGGCACGATGTTGTGCGAGAGTCTCATGTGGTCCGCCAATTGATCGGGGTTACTGGCCAACAGGCATCGGTTGACGAGATGCTTTCTGCAACTGAAAATCTTATTATTTTTGGTCGCTTGCTTGGGTTGTCGCGCCAAGACGCACGGCAAAAAGCGGCAGAGTTGCTTGAAGTTTTTGGACTTACTGAAGCTGCAAAACGCCCTTTAGGAAATTTTTCAGGTGGCATGCGGCGGCGGCTCGATTTGGCTGCGAGTCTGATTGTTCAACCACCGCTTATTTTTCTTGATGAGCCTACAACAGGGCTTGATCCACGGACGCGTGCTCAGATGTGGCATACCATACGTCACCTTGTTGATACGGGCTCGACAGTTCTTTTAACAACGCAGTACCTTGATGAGGCCGACCAATTGGCTGATCGAATTGCCGTTATTGACCGTGGAAGAGTTGTTGCTGAGGGAACGCCTGATGAGCTTAAAGAATCGGTTGGAACGGCGTCGTTACACCTTCGGCTTGTTGATGAAACACAGCTTGGCAGTGCACAAAAAATAATCGAGGCTTACCTTAAGACAAAGGTTGTCTGTTCGCCCGAAGCTGTTCGTTTGACTGTTCCTATGGCTCATCCTGACCAGATGACTGATTTACTTATTGCGCTGCGCAATAGCGAAATTCGCTTGAGCGAACTGAGCATGCAAAAACCGACGCTGGACGAAGTATTTATGGCTATTACCGGGTGTGATACAAGGACTAAAAATAATAATGAGGGCGTTTAAATGAAAAAAAGTGCAATGATTGTTCCGGGAGCCATGCGGCAGCTTAAAAATCATGCGAGTTTGAGTGAGACGATTCGTGCTTCTTTTACGATGGCGTGGCGTGGATTGCTTAAAATTCGTCGCAGACCAGAGCAGCTGTTTGACGTTGTTTTTCAGCCCATAATTTTTACGCTTATGTTTGCCTATATTTTTGGAGGAGCTATCAGTGGGAGTGTGCACGGTTATTTGGCTATTTTAATTCCTGGAATATTGGTTCAGACGGTTATAACGACGTCAGTGGTCACCGGGGTGCAATTGCGTGAGGATATGGATAAAGGGGTTTTTGATCGGTTTAGGTCGTTGCCTATTGCTCGTATCGCGCCGCTTGCAGGTGCATTGCTTACGGATACGATTCGTTATACTATCGCTACAATTTTGACATTGGCTATGGGGTATATACTTGGATACCGTCCTGCTGCTGGCCTTGGAGCTTTAGCGCTTGGAGGACTATTAGTCATAATTAGTGCATGGGCATTAAGTTGGGTGTTTGCATTCTTTGGGGTAATTGCGCGTTCAGCATCTAGTGTCCAGGGCATTTCGATGTTGATTTTGTTTCCACTTACTTTTCTTTCAAATGCCTATGTTCCTGTTGATACCTTGCCCCCTTTTCTGAAATGGTTTGCATCTGTAAATCCTGTCTCTCACTTGATTACATCGGTTCGTGAATTGGCAGATCAAGGAGTAGTCTCTGGCGAAGTTGTTTGGACGCTGATTGGCACAACTGTAATTGTCTGTATTTTTGCTCCGTTAACGGTTAAAGCCTATATGCATAAAGCGTAGTAATTAACTTTATGTATGCTTTGCCTTTCAAGGCAAAAAAACTTTATTCTTGTCGGGTAGCGAGCGCATGGCTCTGGTCTTGAATTCAGTCCGACTATTTCAATTTGCGTTAAAACAAGCTCTGGAATTGCTTTATTATGCATAGTGTGGCATACTGACAAAACCTCTTATTGTTATAAGAGTGAGGAGTTGAGTATGAAGTCTATTTTTGATGTATCTTGGAGGTTATTTCGTATGAATAAAATGTATCTTTATATTGTTGCAGGACTGTCTTTTCTTGCTCTAGCGCCAATGTCTGCGCAAAGAATGAGCTTGAATGGAGTTTCTCCAAAAGAGCTTTCTTGTACAGAAGATAAACTTGTTGTTTTAAAGTTCTGGATGAATGGATGTCCTTCATGTGTTACAATGGCTCCGACTTTTGATCGTGTTGCAACAGAGTTTGATGCTCAGGCAATTTTCATTGATGCCAATATTCATGAGCATCGTGAGTATATTAAAAATGAAAACATTCAGACGGTTCCTACTGTTCTTTTTTATAAAAATGGCCAATTAGTAGGACGTACCGGTAGTGCTGGATACAGCGCTTTACGTAATCTTGTTATTCGCTATGGCGGCTTCTAAAAGTACGTAATGTAGTTTTAAAACTATAAAGAGGGCTGACTTTAGACTGTTCTAAAGTCAGCCCTCTTTTTTACTCGTATTGTGAAGTAGATAAGTTTTGGAGAGCAGCGATGCTGCGCATAAACTCTAAAAGAAAGAGAAGATTTTTGTTATTCTTCTTTTGGGGCTTGAGTAAAATATTAGATTCAAGAAAAAGAGCTTGGTAGTTGTTTTTTTTAACCTCTTTGTCTTCATCGGAAAGATTTTTTTGAAGCGTTGTGCGCCGAAGATCTTCGGCATCTTTAGGAATCAGAAACTTTTTTAGGTCGCAAGCTCTGGTATTGTTTTTTTTGAAGATGATTTTATGAAGTGGAAGTGCGTTTATTTCTGTTGGGTTACCGCTCATATTATTCTGTGAGCATAAAGCGCTTATCATAAAGAATGCGATTGCTATCCATCGTGTGGGTGTGTGGTTCATACAAGATCCTTTTTTTGGGTTTTTAACAACACTTTCTAGTTATTCTTATTATTCTATCGTTATTTTACCGAAAAGCTTTCTCGCTTTGCAAGAGACTTCTTTTTAAAAATAGTTCTATTTGTTGAATTTTTTTATTAAATAGAAATAAGATAAGAAGGGGAAGAGAAGAGGCTATCGGTAGATATCTATTGTGAGGGGGGCGCTGAAATGATAAAAAATATGAGAAAAACGGTCTTTTTTATAGGAAGTTTTCTGTTTTTGATGAGTACTGGAGCTGTTGTTAAGGCGACAGGTCATGTCGACTTGGGTCTGGTAAAAACAATTACAAGCAAGGCGGATTTTTTAAAAGTGCGAGCAAGTGGCAACAATCAGGTATTTATTTTTACTGCAAAATGGTGCCCTGCGTGTATGAGTATGAAGCCGACTGTCGAGCGTATGGCTCGATTGTTTGTGGGTAAGATTCAGTTTTTTACTCTTGATTATGATAATCCTGCGTTGGGTGAGCTTTTTGATATTCACGTGATTAATGGTATACCGACGTTTTTATTGAGTGACGAATGTTCTCAGACATTTTTGTCGCACGAAGGGACGTTTGAAGATAAAAAATTTGAACAGGCGCTTCGTCGGCTTATTGAGCAGAGTTGTCAGAAAAATACCAGCAAGAACCGTCAAATAAACAGAAATAAAACAATGTAAAAAAGGGGATTGATAAGATGAAAAGAGTCATACAAAGCTTGGTGCTTGCGAGTCTGCTTGTAACTTCTGTTGGTGCAAATACTGCTCAAGCACGGCTTCCTATTCTCACTTCAGATACTGAGGCTGAAATAGAGCTTGCCGAAGCGCGTAAAGAAATCAAAGATCTTCGTAAAGAATTGCGTGATGAATCTAAAGCGGCAGCAGATGCACGACGTGAAGCTGAACATTATTATAATTTGGTAATTAAGCGATTTGGTGCTTAGGCAAGAGAGATTGCCAGAGGACTTGTTTGCATGATATAGTGCTCGTATAGAAGTATAAACAACTCTATTTTTTGAAGGAGAGAGTTATGAAGGGTTCTGTGCAGCGTTATATGGTCACTGGTATGATGTGCCTGATAGTGCTTGTGTGTGCAAGTTGCAAATGGGGTAAAGAAAAAAAGACTGATACAGGGACTACTCAGACTGCGGTTGAGCAACCAGCATCTCATCTTGTTAAAGAGATTACGTCAGTAGAAGAATTTAATAAGATTTTAGTTTTAGGGAAAGGCGTTATTGCAAAATTCCATGCGGTTTGGTGCCCACCTTGCCGACTTATGGGGCCACTTGTAGAAAAAATGGCAGCACAGTTCAGGAATATTAACTTTGTGTCTCTTAATACTGAAAATCCTGCATTGCAAGAACTTGTCGAGCAATATGTGCTTGAAGGAATACCAATGTTTGTCTTCTTTGACCCTTGCTCTCAAGTAGTTCTCATGCATCCAGGCGGCTTTGAAGAAAAAGAATTTGAGCAGACCATCCGTCGTTTTAGTACTGATTATTGCAGCAAGAAGATGGCAACAGTCTAAGATTTTTTACAAAAAAGAAGCGGGTCCGATTGTTATAAATCGGACCCGCTTCTTTTTTGTATGTAATAGATGGTTTTAGATTGAAACGAGCAGCAAAGCAACCATCGACATTAATTTAATCAAAATATTAAGTGCAGGACCTGAGGTATCTTTAAAAGGATCACCAACCGTGTCGCCAACAACAGCAGCGCGGTGCGTGTCAGATCCTTTTCCACCAAAGGCTCCAGCTTCGATATATTTCTTAGCGTTATCCCATGCTCCACCACCATTTGCCATCATAAGTGCCATAAGCACACCGACGAGCGTAGCGCCAACAAGCATGCCACCAAGCGCAATAGAGCCGAGTGTTACTTTGACGACAACGGGAGCGAGAACGGTAATAAAGCCAGGAAGAATCATTTTGCGAAGTGATGCTTGGGTTGAAATAGCAATACATTTCTTATAATCAGGCTCAGCAGTTCCTTCAAGAAGTCCAGGAATGTCTTTAAATTGACGACGAACTTCCATAACCATTTTAAGCGCGGCATCGCCAACTGCTCTCATGGTGATCGAGGAAATAAGGAACGGGATGCTTCCACCAATAAAGAGACCAACTAAAACAACTGGGTCAACGAGATCGAGAACCCCGACGCCACCTTTTTGTGCATAGGCTGCAAAAACACCAAGTGCCGCAAGGAGGGCAGATCCGATTGCAAATCCTTTGCCAAGAGCTGCCGTTGTGTTTCCAAGTGAATCAAGCTTATCAGTAATGTCACGGACTGGTTTCCCAAATCCAGACATTTCAGCGATTCCGCCAGCATTATCTGCTATTGGTCCGTAAGCATCAACGGTCATGGTGATACCGACGGTTGCAAGCATAGCAACAGCGGCAAGAGAAACTCCAAAGAGGCCACCACCATAAATAAAGGACCCCCAAACAGCAAAAGCAAGTGATATTACGGGCAGTACAGTTGATTCCATGCCGAGTGAGAGGCCGTAAATAATATTGGTAGCTGCACCGGTCTGTGATGCTGCTGCAAGTTTTTTAATAGGGGAGCTACTGGTGTAGTACTCAGTGATAAGCCCTACTAAAATACCTGACACACATCCTATAGCGATCGAATAGAAAAGTGACATGTCAGCTTTTACAAAATCAAGGTAGAAATATGAGCTGATGCCAAAAAATCCGATTGCAATAAATGATGCATTACGAATAAGCGCTGATGAGCTTGCGCGAATAAGAAAAACTGAAAGAAGTCCTACGAGAGAACCAACAAGCCCAAGCGCTGATATAACGAGTGGCATCATAACATAGGTCATGTCGAGGCCATAAATCTGTACGGCGAGCACGATGGTCGAAACCATAGCGGCAATATACGATTCGTAAATATCTGCACCCATGCCAGCAGTGTCGCCGACACAGTCGCCAACATTGTCTGCAATAACAGCGGGATTTCTAGGGTCATCTTCTGGGATGCCTGCCTCTAGTTTGCCAACTAAGTCAGCACCGACATCGGCGGCTTTGGTATAAATACCACCACCAACGCGTGCAAAGAAGGCAACAAACGATGCTCCAAGTGCAAAGCTAGTAATAAGCGCTTCAAACGACGTGCTTCCCGATGAGAGCCACATGAGTGTTCCAAGCCCAGCGAGGCCAATGCTTGCAACAGCAAAACCCATAACGCCGCCACCTTTTAGCGCAACAAAAAATGCAGCGCGTTCACCCTGGTCTTTGGCAGCCATAGTGGTACGAACGTTTGCAGCGGTTGCTGCACGCATACCAATATAGCCTGCGGTCAAAGAAAGAATTGAACCAATGATAAAACAAAGCCCCGTGAGTACAGATGCCGCGAAATAACTGATAAGCAGCGCAGCAATACAATCGACGATAGCAATAATGCGATATTCTTCTTTTAAGAAGGTCATCGCGCCAGTCCGAATGGCAGCGGCAATATACTCTGCTTTTTCATGCTTAACCGGGATAGCAAAAATGCTTCGCATGAGTAAAAAAACGGTTACAAAGCCAAGTGCTGCTATAAATGCAACAAATAGGTAAATAGTATCTACTGTCATGAATGACAAGCTCCTCAAATAGTCGATTTATGGGTTGACTACGATTTGTGTAATGTTCTTTGATAGACGAGGTTTTTATGGAAAACCTGCAGCAATTAACTATAGGATATTTTTATATTCCTTGCAAGGACGAAACGTTTGTTAATGTCTTTAGCGTGAGCGATTTTGAGCAAGAAATGCGAGTGCTTTTTTCAATAAGAGAGTAACCGTCGTTTCAGGCGGGAGTTCTTGCTGGGTAAGATAGGAAAGCGCAGGGGAAATTTCTTGGTGTGTGTAACCAAGCGACTCAAGAGCACGAGATGTTTCGGTAATGGTGGTTGCAAGAGCTCCGTCGACGCCCAGTTCAAATCCGTCTTTAACAAGCTCGGAGGCCTTGTTTTTAAGTGAAACAATAAGCGTTTCTGCTTTTCTCGTTCCAATGCCAGATATTTTGCTCAGTGTTTTTATATCACCCTGTAATAATGCTGCAATAAATGCGTTTGGCGAGAGATGATTAAGCGCAGCGAGTCCTATTTTTGGGCCAATTCCCGAGCAGGATATTATTAATAAAAAAACCTGTCGTTCCTTTTCAGTTAAAAAACCGAAAAGATGAGGACCCTGTTCTTGTGACCAATGCATATAAATTTTTAGTTCTATTGCATCATCTTTTTTAAAAAGGGTGCTGTTTGGGACAGATACTAAGAGGCTAAAACCGGAGGAACTTGGTCTAATAACAACGTGCTGATCGGCAATTACGACTATTTTGCCTTCGATAGAATCAATCATAAAATCCTCATTGCAACGCGATAAGTTCACGGTTGACAAGTCTATCAGGTATGTTATCTTGTTTCTAGACTTGACATATGTGGGAATAGCTCAGCTGGTAGAGCGTTGCCTTGCCATGGCAAAGGTCGCGGGTTCAAATCCCGTTTCCCACTCCATTTTTTATGTGGATGTTTCGTTCTCTACGTACAAATTTCCTCCTCAACGCACTCGTACTGATGCGTTTATATTTTAAAAATTTTGTTAAGCAACAGAAAGAGTTTTTCATGAAATCACTCGTGCAAGAAGCCTCTACCATTGCCAAAGCTATCAAACAGGCATGGGAGACCGCCGGTAAACCTCGGGATTTTTCCGTTAAGGTTCTCGAGCAGCCCGTTTATAATTTTCTTGGTTTTACCAAGCGTTCGGCAAAAATAGCATTCCTTTTTGAGGCTGATGCTCCTTCAAAAGAAGGAAACCGCAATAAGCCGGTATTTGATTCATCATCACGACCACCTCGCTTTCAGCAACGTCCACCACAAGGTCGCCGCAGTCAGGCATCAGAAACAATGTATGGTGCTTCACAAGATGCGTACACTCAGCCATCGCGTGAAAGTCGTCCACCACGTGAGGGACGAGACAGTCGCGATGGGCGTGAGCAGATGCGTGAGTATCGTGATCAACGAAGTGATCGGAATGATCAGAGACCACGCGATCAAAGAGATTCACGAGAGCCACGCGAGACGCGTGAGCCTCGTACAGAGACGCGTAGGCAGTTTACGCCACGTCCACTTCCTGTTAATCCACCAGCTAATTCGCCAGCGGGGCAAACATCGCAAGTGCCTCAGCAAGCGCGTGAGGTACGTGATGAACAGCCAAGACGAGATGATATAAGAGCTGAATCGACACCACGGCCAGCAAGAGTTCCTCAAGAAGTTCAGTGGAGTGAAGAGCTTCTTTCAAGTGCTCGCACCTGGTTTAAAGAAGTATTGGTACTCATGGGGCTTGGTGATGTTGAATTTACGTTTGAGGTGCAAGATTGCAATCTTAACGTTATTTTTAGTCGTCGTTTGATTGATGAAGAAGCGCGTGAGAAGCATCTTTTTGCGAGTCTTTCGACGCTTTTGGTCTCTACATTGAAGCGGCAATATCGTCGTGCATTGCGGGGTCATCGGGTTATTCTTAGCCATAAGTAATAAGAAAAATGGAGTAATGGAGGTGTGGGTGAATTTATGAATGGTACTATTGTTGCCCAAAGTACTCCGTCGGGGAGTGGTGCAATTGCACTTATTCGCCTTACGGGGGAGCAGGCGATTGAGTGTGTTGATACTTTCGCTCGTCTTACCGATGGTTCTTTATTGAGTTCAAAAGCAAGTCATACCGTTCATTTAGGATGGGTTGTTAATGCTACAGGAGAACATGTTGACCAGGTATTTTTTATTCTCCTTAAAGCCCCAAAAACATTTACTGGTGAAGATACGGTAGAGATATCGTGTCACAACAATCCTTTTATCATTCAAGCAATTATTGATGTAGCATTGCATGCTGGCGCTCGCCTTGCAGCGCGAGGAGAATTTACGCGGCGTGCTTTTGAGCATGGGAAAGTGACGCTTACGCAGGCTGAGGCTATTAATGAGCTTATTACGGCACAGACTGAGCAGGCGCTTAAAAAGTCGCTGGCACAGCTTGAGGGGTCGTTTTCGCACTGGATAGAATTGGTTGAGCAGCGCCTTTTAACGGCACTTGCATGGTGTGAGGCAAGTTTTGAGCTTTCTGAAGAAGAAGTTGATATTGTTACTTCTATTATTCCAATGATTGCTGAGATTCAGCAGCTTGTTGCGGATGTTAAAAAGAATTTTGATGTACGTACGCAGATTAAACAAGGTGTTCGAATTGCGCTTATTGGAACGGTAAATGCGGGCAAGTCATCTCTTTTTAATGCATTGTTAAATCAGAAGCGATCGATTGTGACAGAGGTTGCAGGTACGACGCGTGATACGGTTGAAGCGAGTTTGCATCATAAGGGTGTATTTTGGACGCTTATTGATACGGCCGGTATTCGTGAAACAGATGATCTTATCGAGCAAGAGGGGATTAAGCGGTCTTTGGAAGAGGCAGCGCGTGCGGATCTTATTCTTTTGGTGGTTGATAGCGCGTTTCCTTTGTCTCAAGAGGCTGAGCGTTGGTATCGCGAGTTGCTGGCGCTGTATGGACAGAAGATTATTTTAGTCCGTAATAAAATGGACAAGATTCCTGCTGGTTACGCCACTGGAGTTTCCGCTCACCCTGAGCATGCCCTGAGTGACCCCCCTCGACAAGCTCGGGATAAACTCCGGGGTTGTATCGAATGGGTTGAAGCGGCACAGATGCAAGCTCTCTCTTTTCCTGAGTATCAAAAATCAATAAACGTTTCTACTCTTACGGGTAGTGGCTGTGATTTGCTTGAACGCGAAATAGAAGTGATGATTGAGCAGTTGTTTGAAAAAGCGCAGGCGCCTTTCTTGATCAACCAGCGGCATTATACGATTTTGCTTACGGTTGAGCAGGAGCTACAAGCAATTGATGAGCTTTTACAGTATCCGGTTGTTGCTTTCGAGTTGGTAGCCTATCGGTTACGCGAGACGCTTGAGGTCACGAGTTCTTTAACGGGTAAAAGTATTAGTGAAGAAGCTTTGAATAAAGTATTCCAGGAATTTTGCGTCGGTAAATAAAATGCGACCAGGTTTATACAATGAGCTCGACCTACTTGAGCTCATAATCAGCATCTGGCTCTCCGGTAAACTGTTTATCAAAAAACACATAATTACTTTTTTCATCGTAAATATTATCGACCCATTTTGCTATTTTCCCGAGCGAATCCCCTTGTGTGTACCAGATGTGCTTTTCGGTGCCCAGCATCAATGAAAAACGTGGTGCGATAATGTCAGGGAACTCTGGTGAGAGTGTTAATTTTGGTAAATATTTACGCAGAAGCGCGGCGAGTTTTTTTACATAAAAAATGCCACAGCGAGGGTAGAGGACTATCGAGGGGATAGTGAACCAATCAGACCTTAGCTGTTCTTCTAAAACAGAAAATGTTTCGTGAAACTTAAATTGGAGTAAAACGTCCTGGAACTCTGGATTGGTCAGTATCTGATGAATGATGGTTGCAATGTAGGTACGTAAACAATCTTTGTCTGTTTCAAAGACACGTTTTCCCTTTTTTATAATAGAGACGGTCTCTTTTTTGCAGGGTGCTGTGAGGTGAAATTTATAAAGCCCTGCAAATTCACTTTTTTGTTTTTGGGGGAGATTGATGAGTGAATAAGGAATCATTTTTGTAAAATCGGTATTTTGGCATTTTTCAAGCCTGCGCCGGGGGGTATTTTTGTAGAATGAGAGAGGGTCTTTTTTGTTTCGCCAGAGAAAGAAAATATACGGTGTCACTGGTTGTTGAATTAATCGTACGTGGAGTAACGGGTTGTTTTGATCGCGGTATGTAATGAGTGACGTTTGCCATTCTTCGACAGTAGGCTTCTTAAAGGCGCTTGCAAGATCTTGTATTTGCATCTTTTCTGAAGCAAGTACTGTTTTTGGGTAATAACACAAAATTCCGCAAAGAAAGAGCGGATACAAAAACCAATGCCACAACAATCTGTTTTCCATGAGCATCTTCTCCTCTGCGCCTACCGCTCATCCCGATTTTTCTCTGGTGAGTGTAGCAAAGAGTGGAGCGAAAAAAATAGCGTTATGATTAAGTTGATTTCTGCTTAGTATGATCGTCGGTGTTAAGTAGGCTTCCAGTAAGCCAGACGACACCGTCCCAGGCCTGAGCTGCTGTTAAGGTTTTAAGAAGTGGTGATCCTGAGCCTTTTATAAAAACTTGTTCTTTATCAAAAGTGATGTTCTCGTCTACCAGAGAGTAATCATTAGGCGTTTTTCTTAAGCTTGTTTCGAGTGTTTTCTCATCTGCGCAGTAGATAGTTACTGGAGGATAGGTAGTGGTTTTGGTCCCGGTTTTTTTGGATGTCGTGCTTGTTGTTACCGTGTTTTTTTCTATATAACTTGCTGCATCGACAACTTCGTAAAGATCTTCTGAGGATGAGTAGGGTTCCATTGTTGTGGTAACAGAAAGAAGCTTGATCGATTGTTTCAGATTTTCATCTGTTGCCCAGCGAGAAAGAATATTTTTTAGGCTGTTTCTAAGAGCTGTATGTTTTTGGTTTGGCAATAACGTGCCGTTTTCTTTTACTCCTAAAAAAACGTGAGGAAGATAGTCAAAGAGACGGTAGAGTCGGTTGGTGAGAGAAATGGGAATGTTTGTACTTTCAAAAACAATCTTGTCTCCACTTTGGTAGGTCATCCATGGAACGGAAGTAACGTTTTTTGGAGAAAGATCATCGATTATGATATCGGAAAGAACTCTGTTTTCGATGTTTTTACGCGTGTCAAAAAGCCATGAGAAGAAATCTGTAGATTTTTCCCATTTATTTTTATTATTCATCCAGTCTCGAGAGGATGAGAGCTTTGTATCATTATTTTTGTCATCGCTATAGAGAGCGTTAAATTTATCTTGCAGTTTATCCTCTAAAGTATCGGCTTCATTAAGATTTTTACACCAGAGCCAATAGCGGATTCCGGCGACCGCAGCAAACGTTATAGCGGCAGCGCTGAGACAGGTCTTTGGGTGATCTAAAATCCAGCGACCAAGCGGAATTGTTTTATAGCGACGCACTTCAGTATAGGATATTCCGAGATCAGGACGCTTTAAAGTTGGACTTTTAACCCAGACTGGTTTTTGATGTGGTTGGGGGATAAGAGCAGGCAAAAGAGGGTTTGTGGTGCCGAGTAAAACACAACATCCCAAAAGTATTTTTGTTAATTTTTTCATTATATCTCCACTTTATCTTTACTGAAATTGTCTATTTTATTTGTCGCTTGATACTTCGATACATTGTGCCACCTATAGTGACGCAACACTCAGTATGGGCGAAATATAGTTTTTCTTAATCATCTCTACTTGCTTAGAGCTTGAAAAAGATCAATTTAGTGTAGCATCTTAGCATTATTTTTAATAGAGGGGCAGGAATGAAAAATTATCTTTTAAAAATTCTTTCTATTTGTAAATAATTTATAGTAGAGTAAGTGGTGAGGAAGCGAGTAAGCAGAAAGACGAGAGCAACAATAAAAAATAAGGAGAATAACTCATGAACAGATATTCTAGAGCTCTGAGCAGTATTTTGGTATTTTGTTTTATAACTATTTTTGCCGAGGCAAAGGGGGATACTTTCTCCATAAAGGCTCCTGTGTTGGCTACTGGTGTAAAAAGTGAGATTGCTTGGAATTGTCATGGGTGTGTTTTACCGCCTGAACAGGCAAAAGAATTACATACGTTGGTGCATGAGTATCGAATAGCATTAAGCAATTTCTGTGATTTAGTATGCAGTAAGGAGACTCAGTTTAAGCGGCAACCATTCAAAGAACGGGCGCATTTTCTAAAAGAGGGCGCGCAAAAACTGTTGAGAATTATCGATAAGATCGAAAGTTTTTATAAACGAGTTGGTGTTCCTGAATGTTGTCAGCAGGGTGTTGTTAATGATATGAAAACACAAGTTTTTGATTGGTTGGCAAGACCTCAAGATTTTACAGGACTTAAGGCAACGCAATGGTGGGGCCCAGAAAAGTTATATGGTTGGAGCGAGGCTGCTTAATTAAGGGATTTTTGTATGAATGGTGAAAAAGAAAAATCTACGGATTTTTTGAAGAAATATTGTCAAGATATTACTGAGCGTGCACGCCAAGGCAAACTAGATCCTGTTATTGGACGGCATGAAGAAATTCGTCGTGTAACTCAAATTCTTTCTCGTCGGACTAAAAACAACCCTGTTTTGATTGGAGAGCCTGGTGTCGGTAAAACGGCTATTGTCGAAGGTATTGCCCAGCGTATTGTGAGCAAGGATGTTCCAGAAGCTCTCTTGAACAGCTCTATTTATGCTTTGGATTTAGGTCTTTTGATTGCGGGCGCCAAATACCAAGGCGAATTTGAAGAGCGTTTGAAGGGTGTTTTGAAAGCGATAGAAGAGAATGCAGAAAGCGTTATTCTTTTTATTGATGAACTTCACATGCTTGTTGGCGCAGGAGCTTCTGGTGGTGGGGGAATGGATGCTTCGAACCTTTTAAAACCTGCTTTGGCTCGAGGGACTCTTCATTGTATTGGTGCGACAACGCTTGCTGAATATAAAAAATATATTGAAAAAGATGCAGCTCTGGAGCGTCGTTTTCAGAAAGTGATTATTGAAGAACCTTCTATTGAAGATGCACTTTCTATTTTGCGTGGGCTTAAAGAGCGGTATGAGTTGCATCATGGAATCCATATTAAAGATCAGGCATTAGTTGCGGCGGCGACGCTTTCAGCACAAAATATTCCCGATCGTTTTTTGCCAGATAAAGCAATTGATCTTGTTGATGAAGCTGCGGCAATGGTTAAAATGGCAATAGATTCTCAACCTGAGTCAGTGGACCGTTTAGCGCGTAAAATTCGTCAGCTTGAGATTGAAAAAGTTGCTCTGTCAAAAGAGAGCGATGAAGCTTCAAAAAAGCGTCTTTTGGAGCTTGAAAAAGAACTTTCAAAACTTAAAGAAGAGCATCAACAGCTCCTTGACCAATGGAGAGCTGAAAAAGCGCCTATCGAAAAAATACGTTTAATAAAAGAGCAGATTGAGCGGGCTCAAATAGAATTTCAACGAGCAGAGCGTGCGGGTGATTATGCGCGCGCCTCTGAAATTAAATATGGGCGTCTTACAAAGTTTGAAAAAGAGTTAGAAACCGAAAAATCTCGTCTTGAAAATGGTGGCACGCGATTGTTAAAGGATGCTGTTGATGAGCATGATATTGCAAAAGTTCTTTCGCGCTCGACCGGAATCCCTGTCGATAAGCTTGAGCGGAGTGAAACAGAAAAACTACTTGCTATGGAATCTGTTTTGAAAAGGCGGGTTGTTGGGCAAGATGAGGCCGTTGCCCAAGTAACACATGCCATTCAGACGCATCGCGCAGGATTGACTGACCCTAACCGCCCAATTGGGTCGTTTCTCTTTTTGGGCCCAACAGGTGTGGGGAAGACTGAAGTCGCCAAAACATTGGCAGACTTTCTTTTCAATGACGAGCATATGCTTGTACGCATCGATATGAGTGAGTACATGGAAAAACATGCGGTTGCGCGGCTTATTGGTGCTCCTCCAGGATATGTTGGGTATGAAGAAGGAGGCCAGTTGACCGAACAGGTACGGCGACATCCCTTTAGCGTTATTCTCTTTGATGAAATTGAAAAAGCTCATCCTGATGTGTTTAATATTTTTTTGCAGATTCTTGATGAAGGGCGTTTGACTGATAGCCAAGGCCGGACTGTCTCTTTTAAAAATACGATTATCATTATGACGTCAAATCTTGGCTCACAGATAATTTTGGAAAACAATGACGAGGGTGCACTGCCTCAGTCAGTCAAAGATGAGGTAATGAAGTTGCTTTATAAGACGTTTAGGCCAGAATTTTTAAACCGTATTGATGCAGTTGTTTTCTTTAATAGACTTTCCCAAATCCAGATGACCTCTATTGCCGAGATTCAACTTCAAGAGCTTGTAAAACGTCTTGCTAAGCAACAGATTGCACTGTCGATAGATCCTCTGGTTACTGAACACATTGCACAGGTTGGGTATCAGCCTGAGTTTGGCGCGCGGCCTTTAAAGCGAGTGATTCAACAAGAGGTCACGGTGCCGCTTTCGCAAGCGATCTTAAAACAGCCTGATAAAAAAGAGTTTCATGTTTTTATGCGGGATAAAAAGGCGACGCTTCCAACTATTGAGTAATGTTTGACTGCTATAAGAAATATGTTATATTTATTATAATATATATGTTATAAAAGGTGAGATGTTGATGAAGTGGAAAGTAAGTTTTTATGATCGTAGAGTCATGGATACTATTCAAGAATGGCCCTGTGGTGTAAAGGCAAAATTTATCTGGATTGTTGATCTTATCGAAGAGCTTGGGCCAGAGGAAATTGGGATGCCCCATATTAAACCAATGAAAAAAGGTTTATTTAAGATAAGAGCTAGTGGATGTGAGGGTATCGGGCGTGCTTTTTTTTGTATTAAAAAGGGTCATTCTATTGTCATATTGAGTGGATTTATTAAGAAAACACAAAAAACGCCACAGACGGAAATTGACCGTGCTCGAAAACGAATGGAAGAGATAATCAATGAATAAAAAATTAAGCTTTAAGGCGTTTAAGGAAGAGGCGCTTAAAGATGAATCCGTGAGAGCTGAATACGAAAGATTGACACCGGAGTTTGAGGTAATTAAACAATTTGTTAGTGCACGAAAGAAAGTACATCTTTCTCAGGTTGAACTTGCAAAGCGTTTAAAGGTATCGCAGCCATTAATTGCACGACTTGAAACAGGCGGTTATGCAGCAACGTCAGTTTCAAAACTTTCAGAAGTTGCAAATGCGCTAGGGTATTCACTTAAAATTTCTTTGCAGGCAAAGAAGCGTAATTAATTTAGTACTTTACTGCGATTATCAAAAATCGTACTGGGTCCACTGCATAGGATCAACCGGTGTATTATTGATGCGTAATTCCCAGTGAAGATGATAGCCGCTTGCGTACCCGGTCATACCGAGTGTACCGAGCGGTTTTCCTTTGCGTACCAATTCACCAACATGCACGTCAGAAAATTTTTCGAGATGGAAGTAGAGCGTCAAAACACCGCATCCATGGTCGATAATAAGGGTGTTTCCGCTATGGACAAAACGCTCTTTGAGAACAACAACCCCGTCTTGTGCAGCCCAGATTACGCTTCTTGGTGCGGCTGCAATATCAACGGCATCGTGGCGATATTTCCCGCGTTGTTGCGACACTCTGAGTGTGCCAAAGTCGGTCGTGATGCTTTTGAGGTCGCAGGGCACATAAAAGGCCCCTTTCCATAACTTTTGCTTTGGAGAGGCTTTGGTGAGTCGAACCATTGCTTCTTCAAAAAGGCGCTCTGGTTGTCCTTTAGATTCTTCTTCTTCTACTTTTTCTTTGCTGAGGCCAAGGGTCTGTTTTTTAAAAGGAAACATGACTACATTGAGTTTTCCTTCGAGGGTTCCGTGATTGCCGACGCGGTCGGTAAACGAAATAACAAAAGGATATTCATTAGCAGGCTCATCGCTTTTAACGGGAATAAAGCATTCATAAATATGCGCACCAGAGCCTTCGATAACACAGGGATAACGCCCAGAAAGAACATCTACATGTGCTTCGTTAAGCGGTTTGTTTGCCTGGAATTGTACACGAAGTGTTTTCCCTTGAAATATTTTGTATGTCGGCTCAGAAATAGTAAATGCTGCCTGCAGAGGAACGTTATCAACAAAGAAAGTTAATTCACTTCGGGCGGTGTTTTTGTGGAATGAGCTATCTTGAACTTCGAACTTGAGTTTATGTTCTCCATCGCCCAGCGTCTGCGTTGCGATGAGGAAAGGGTACTCAAAGGTTTTACGTCCAATACGATGTTTTTCCGCAAGCGCTTTGTCATCCAGCCAGAGGGAGATTATACCAACACCGTAGCCATCGTTTCCTGCCAGTGCGCATTGTACGTCGCCCGCATAGGCACCATTTTGTTCGATGCCACGAATAACCATGGTTGGTGCTGTCGAATCGAAGAAGTAGCGAATAAGACGATAGCTTGCAAAGGCCGTTACCACAGAAATGAGTAAAATAAGTACTTTTTTGCTACGGAAAGAGATCATAGGGAACTTCCACTTTAATTCAAAATGTGTTTGAAAACATTAAATCCATCTAAATATAAGAATATCTATTTTTTGATGCTTCGTAAATGTATTGTGTTTTTATTAATCGAGACTGTTTCAAGTTGAACTTTTTTGGTAAATCGTTATACTTATGAGTATATTATCTAATTTAGAGATTCTTTTACATGGAGGATGAATGAAATGAACGCGATTGTTATGAAACGTAAAATAATATTTGGCGTACTGCTTTTGCTTGCCAGCTCTTCAGTAACGACGTGGGCAATGGAAGGCAGTAGTTTTGGGGCTGAAGAAGACAACTCTGAGAAGACTTTTGTTCAAAAGCTCAAGAAAAAAATGCCCTCGTTTTCGCAAGCTGCTTGGTTTTGTGCTGGTGCGGCTTACCCTCTTTGGTGCGTGACGCACGATTCAGCAACGCTTGGTCAGTATTCAAAGATGTCTTTAAGACGTGGTCTGTGGGGTTATGGAATAGCGAGTAGTCTTGGTGTTATCAGTAATGCTCTGCTTGGATCAGCTCCCTCATTCGGTGAGCGTCTGAAGGATGGGCTTAGTGGATTGCTAGGATTTTTAGCATCGCCTGACGCGCATTATATGCTTTTTGCCCCTACAGCGAGTCGAGGTATATTTTTCCGTGGCGATAGCTTTGTTATGCAGTTTGTAATCCCTTCAATTTATTCCAAATGCAGGGTCTTATGGTCAAAAACCCCTCTTGCGGAGTCTTTCAATCAAAAAGAGCATCGTAATACTTTTTATGCGGGTTCATTTGCGGGGTCGCTTTTGGGAATCGGCATACGCTACCGCAAAGACTTTGCAACTGGTTTCCGTCAGACGCCTCAGTTGGTGAAACAGCTTCCGCAATTGGTCAAAACTTTGGGGAAATATATCCCTGAAATAATGCGTAAAAAACAGTTTTCACGATAGGTTGATGGGGGGGGGTAAAAATGAAACGTAAAATAATATTTGGCGTACTGCTTTTGCTTGCCAGCTCTTCAGTAACGACGTGGGCAATGGAAGGCAGTAGTTTTGGGGCTGAAGAAGACAACTCTGAGAAGACTTTTGTTCAAAAGCTCAAGAAAAAAATGCCCTCGTTTTCGCAAGCTGCTTTTTTTTGTATCGGTGCGGCTTACCCTCTTTGGTGCGTGACGCACGATTCAGCAACACTTAGCCAGTATTCAAAGATGTCTTTAAGACGTGGTCTGTGGGGTTATGGAATAGCGAGTAGTCTTGGTGTTATTGGTAGTGTTTTAGTGGGAGATGCTCCCTCATTTGGTGAGCGCCTGAAGAATGGGCTTAGTAAAATATCACAATTTGTAACGTCGCTTGAACCTCATTATCGGTTTTTTGCCCCTACAGCGAGTCGAGGTATATTTTTCCGTGGCGATAGCTTTGTTATGCAATTTGTTATACCCCTTATTCTTAAGGGAGTTTCGAATTACTGTTCTATGCCCGAGCCTGATAGATCTGCTTTTTTTGCGGGTTCATTTGCGGGGTCGCTTTTGGGAATCGGCATACGCTACCGCAAAGACTTTGCAACTGGTTTCCGTCAGACGCCTCAGTTGGTGAAACAGCTTCCGCAATTGGTCAAAACTTTGGGGAAATATATCCCTGAAATAATGCGTAAAAAACTGGCATCTTCTGCCCATTAATTTAGGCTGGTAGGTGTCGTAACAAATTCTTATACTGCAGGATTAAAAAACAGATGAAGAAAAATTTAGTATTGATCAAATGCTTATGTGTGCGTGGTATTTTAGGGTTAGTGCTTTTGGCTTTTCCTGCAATTGAGGCTGCTGAAGCTGCTAAAAATTCTAAAATAAAAGATGCTTTTGAGTGGGTCAAAGATGTTGTGCATCTGATGACCGAAAAAACCGATGAAACGACGGCAGATCAAGCAATAGCTCCTATAGACAAAAAAGAAGAAAAACCAGCTCCTGAAAAAAAACAAAAAAAACCATCAGAACTTTTGCGGGCGGTCTCTTTTGCAGCAGGCTTTGTTGTGCCATGTTATTTTGCAGCGACGTCGAATATCCCCTTGCATAGACTTGGTTACCATCAACTTGATCGGGCATCACAAAATTGTATGCTCGGTATCGGGTCTTTCTTTGTATTGTCTTCTGTGCATGCACTTGTTCGTGCAACAAAGATGGCATATATCTTTGGTAAAGAAGACGCGGGAATTGCCAATGACAAGAAAAAAATTGTAGAGACGTTTACTGGAGCACAAGCTTTTGTAAATGGGGAGTTTGCAATGGCACGTTTGCTTCTTGAGCAGCTGATTCATCCTGTTTCAATAGCCTCATGCTTGGGTGGTGGTTTTAAATCGCCACTTGCACTCGATATGGCTCATACAATTCTTGTACGTAGCCTTTCTGGTAGAGAAAATCGGTGGACTGCGCAGGGATTGATTAAAAGTCATCATACGGGCATTTTAACAGGCGCTTTTGCCGGCTTGATGTTTAAACATCGTGCGGTTATTGGCGACAGTATTGGTCGTGTGGTGAGCAATGCAATCAAAGTGAGTTCGCGCGTTCTTGCGCGGGGTTAGGTAGAGTTATTCTATAGCCGTTAGCCGTTTGGAATAAAATCTTAAAATAAACGGATGTTTGGCAATATAAAATAGGCAAGTTCGTCTGATCCGCTCATCCAGAGTGTTTCCACTGAAGGTGGAAATGTATCGAAGGATAGGAGCGGTAGACTGACTGCCGAATCTTTTATTAAATTTAAAGCTTTTAAAGCCAAATTATCGCTCTTATCCTTCGATACATTTTAGCTACTGCCAAAACACTCTGGATGAGCGGAGAGAGTAGTTTTGCCACATTGCTCCCTCCCTTCGATACAACCCTTCAGGTCACTCAGGGTAAACTCAACCCTACGGGTTACTCGGGATGAGCGGAAAACGTACCAGATTATCTCATTGTTACAAATGCGATCATACGGTGGTGTTCTTTCAAGCTGCCATCAGGCACTAGAAGAACATCTCCTCCTTTTGCGCGAACTGCTTCGAGTAGTTGATCAACAGCAGAGATTGATACAAATCCTGTTGGGCATGAGGCGTTTAACACAACGGCTCGTGTGACGGGATGTTCGCATCCTGCTCGCATATATCCTTTTTCAACCGCAAGCATTATAACTAGTCCTTGACGGGCTGCGGTGACTATCTCATCAAATCGTGAAATAAAGTCATGTGGTGGCTCTTGGTGCCGTATTTTATGCAGAAGTTTTTCTATTTCTGCAGCGTGCCAACGTTGTATTGTTGGCCAGACATCTTCTAAGCTTTCAACTCGTGCAACGATGCGAGGTTCGTAGAGAATAAAAGAGCTGTTATAGGCAGTCTCTTTTTTTGATCCAACGAGAATAATAGGAAGCGGGTCCTGTTCCATATAGCTTGCAAAACAGGTATTGAGGCATTCATTTTTATTTTTTGTGAGTGCTGTGGGACAATTTTTAGTGTCAAAAATAGCACATGTATTGTGCAGCTGTGTCAGTTGTTCCTCAACGCCTTCAATAAGATGTGGGGCATTGTTTGAGCAATCAATAACCCAATAGCGCAGTTGATAATTGAGGGCAGAGGTAATGGCATCGAGCCTGAATGAAGTGTCATGTGTTGCAATATCGGCGACGCATGCAGGGACAGTAAAAAGCCGAGCTCGATGGGCATCGATAAAAAGCGCTATTTTTGTGGTTTTTTCATCCAGAGGGCAGCCGAGTTGATCGAGAAGCGCAACCGATTTTTCAAGAATAGTCTTGGGTAGGTTTGCTTCTCGTACATCATCAAGAATTGTTTGGAGTGTGGCGCGAATTTTCTCTTTATTGCAGGGCATAACAAGTGTGATTGCGGGGTATCCGCAGTGAATTCTGAGCTCTTGAAGATCTTTTCTATTCATGGTTAGTTTCCCTTTGCAGTAGTGACTCTTTTTCTTATTTTTACCGTATCAAGTCTATTCTCCTGAAGGCAAGAGTTGGGTATTGTATATATTTTGGTATATTAGAAATAAACAGGTAAAAAAGGGGTGAATAATGGCGCATGAAACAGTGATATCGCTTCCACATCTTCCGGGTGTGTATGTCTTTAAGGATGCGGTTGGTACTATTTTATATATTGGCAAGGCTAAGGATTTAAGACGGCGTGTGTCTTCGTATTTCCAAAAGATGAAGGAAGATGCAAAGATTGCGCGATTGATAGAGGCGCATGAAACGATTGGTTTTATTGTAACGCGTAATGCGCTTGAGGCGCTTTTGCTTGAGGCGCATCTTATTCAGCTTTACCAGCCTGAGTTTAATGTGCTTTTAAAAACAGGAAATCCGTTTTTGTACCTTCATTTTACTGACTCTAAAAAAGAGTTGCCAAAGCTCGAAATGACGCGTACGCGTACCAAGCGTGATGGTCGATATTTTGGACCGTTTTTGAATAAAAAAGAGGCGCGACAGGTCTATGATTTTCTGCTGCGGACGTTTCGCCTTTTTATTTGTGGCAAGACCATGGAGCATGGGTGCCTTGATTATCATATTGGTCGTTGTGCGGGCTCATGTCGTCCAGATTTTGATAAAGAGGGGTATGTAACACGACTTGAGCTTGCTTATGATGTACTTGCGGGAAAGCATCAAGATTTTATGGCGCGCATTAAAGAACAGATAGCTCTTTACAATGAGCGTTTGGAGTTTGAGCAAGCGCGTGCTCTTTTTGAAAGCAGTGAATATTTTGAACATGTTTTTGAAGTGCTTAAGACGAAATTCTCTTTTACCAAATATCGGCCTGAAATTGAGTCGGTACTCGATGGGATGGTTGCGGCTGGTGGAGTTGAGAAAATGGAGGTGATGGAGGTTGATGCGCAGGGGTTAAAAATAAAGGCGTATGAGCAGGCGGCGTATGGCTTGCAGATGATGCTTGACCTTGAAGCCCCACCAGTAACGATTGATTGTTTTGATATATCGCATTTTCAGGGGCGCGGACTTGTGGGATCATGTGTTCGTTTTACCCGTGGGATACCGGACAAGAAAAACTTTCGTCATTTTATTATCAAGACGGTTGTGGGTCAGGATGACTATGCTTCTTTGCGTGAAATTGTGTCGCGGCGATACCGTGATGAGCAGGATAAGCCTGATCTTATTGTGATTGATGGAGGGAAAGGACAGCTTGCGGCTGTGTTGCCTTTGGTCGGTTTTACGCCGTGCGTGAGTCTTGCAAAACGGGAAGAGCGGCTGTTTTCTGAGCAGCACCCTGAAGGGGTAGTCCTTGAAAAGGGTTCTGATCTGGGGCGGCTTTTGATGTCATTGCGGGATTATGCACACCATTTTGCGGTTAGCTTTCATCGCTTGCGTGGAGGTAGTCGTCTGTTTTGAAAATTTTTACAGATCTTCCCCGGTAAGGTTGAGCCACTGGGTATTGAGAGTGCTTGGATCAAGTGCTTTTGTAGCGTCCCATGCAGCAATTCCGCTTGGTGAATGGAGCACGAGTAAGATAGAAATATCTTCCATATGCGTCTTTACAAAGAGAGAAAAATAGGGTTTTTCATGAGGTTTGAGTGTTTTTTTAGTATTGAACTGAGTCTGATCGTTTGAGATGTCGTCAATTGCATATATTTTTTTAAAGCAATAGGACTTAGTGTCGACATTTTCTTCTAAATAGGTAAATGATTTTACAAAATCTGAAATGCGAATCTGAGGTATTTCGAGATGTTCTATCGTATGCGCACAGTCACCGGGAGCTGTTGAGATAAAGAGCGGAATTCCAGTGCTTACCTCGCTTACCTTTAGTACAACTGACAAAGAAACGGAAGATACGTCTTTAATAAGATCGAGTCTATTGGTTGGTTTGGCTGAAGGGTGAGAATAGTTATTTTGTTCGGTAAGAATGAGTGGGCGGGTTATATTTTCTGTATTGAGTGCAACGAGAAGAGGGAGGGCTACAGTTTTGTCATTTTTTCTCGCCGTGTACGTAATGACGTACGGCTCTTTATTGTTGTTGATTGAAGACTCAAGTGTTGCGATTTTTTTGTGAGGAAGTGCCTGGAGAGGACCATTGCCAGGTTCTTTTACAAAAGGGATAGTGCCAAGTGAATATGAAGCTGGCGTTGTAAAAGGAGAAAGCATTTTCCAGAAATTTGGCTTTTCTTTAAGAAGTTCTGCTGTATTGATTAAGCGACTACCAGTGCCTATTGAAAAACAGGTGTTAAAAAAGAGAGGAAAGTGATAATTTTTGGAGCCACAGAGGTTCTGGGCTTTTTTGCTGCCAGAATAACAGCTGCTGATATATATGAGTGCAGTTTCTGTATTTTTATTGAGCCAATCGAGTAGATTACGGGCACTTTCAATAGAGGTGGAAAGAATTGCGTCACCTCCAGGAGAAATTGAGTTAGGTGAGTCGCCGTGTCCGTCGGTAAAAAGAGCCCACTTGGGTACGGGAGTGTTTTTATAGCATGATTTTGGCACAATGAGAGTGTTGTTGAGTATTACACTGATTGGTTGAGGAGAAATAAATAAGCTTAATTGGAAGGGATCATGCAGAAATCCTGCCGAAAATGTTTTAATACCCGATGGAGCATTTAGGTATTCAAGTCCTTTGTCAATAAGCTTGTCTGTCGCGAGAAATGTTTTATTGATGAATGATTTGGTGATATCTTTGCCAGAAAGTTTTGGCCAATGGTCGACAAAGAGACCAACTTCAAGTTCTTGTTCTGTTGGCGTCCACGCTCCCCATGAAAAATAAGAGGGGATTTGTGATGGTGTGTCGTTTTTGATGAGCCAGCGAGGAAGAACCAAGACCCATCCATAGCCTAAAGAGCGGCAGGTCCAGAATTTTTCAAAATCTAATTCTTTGGAATTTGTGATTTCTTGTATGGAATGAGAAAGAAAATTTTGTGTGGTAACAAACGGTTCAAACTGTTTAGTAAGAATGGTATAAACGTCTATTAAGAGAGGATCGTCTATTGTTGATCCATCTCGTGGGAACGTTAAAAAGAGCGTGTGAGTGGCAAAAGGTTTTTGTGGGGCAGATTTTCGTAGTTCAAACATCTTTTTTTTGATTAATGCTTTTTGTGAAGAGCTGCGAATACCTTCAATAATTAACCGGCCCTTTCTGTTTGGTTGCCATAGATTGATGAATTTATACTCAATACCCCATGCCAAGGTTTCAGCATTTTCAGAGGCTAAATGAACTGAGACATCATAGCGTGTCTCATCGGTGGTTGGGTTACATCCCTTTGCTAGGGCGAGTTTAAAGAGCAACAGGGGCGCTTGTAGGTACGAGAGAATCTCGAAAAAAAGGTCTTGGTGTTGAGGAATGTCGAAATACTCGCTTTGTAAAAGATATTCGAGAAAATCGTATATTTGTATATTGCGAATTTGAATATAGGTCCAACACATGCAGTTAATTACCTCAAGAACCTCTTCGAGCTGGTGTTTACTTTGAATAAATTTTTTTGGAAGACTAATAAAGTTGAATGACAGAGCTGTAAAGAGTAATAATCTGGTCATATTAAAAGGAGTAACAGAAGAGCGGTCTCGCTCTTCTAGGGAGGAATATTTAAGAACTTGATTCATTTGGTCATCGTCTTCTGAGATGAGGGCAGGATTTTTTTTGGTTAAGATTTCAATGATCAAATTGAGTCTTGGATCGGCAAAAAAAGGAAGTTTAAGTACTTCTTTATATTTTTCGATTTCTATGGGTTTAACATTCATATGGAATTGGTTGTAGAAGCCGCATCTTATGGTCATAAAAATATCAAAAAGTTTGTGGCAAGCGTTGTTATCTTTGCTTAAGTTACAGAGTGTAGAAAGATTGAGTTTTTGTTGAGGGAATAAGTTTTTTTGAAACGGATTTGTGGGTGAAGTCTGGTTGTACTGTTTACTCAGTTTTTGAAATAACGAGTCAAAGCTTGTATTGGGGCTGTTGCTTTTGCGGGGTATTTGATTGGTGTTTTGAGGGAGGGGATTTCCATTGTTGTCGAGCTCTTCAATTTTTATTGTGGATAAATTGTGAGGTATATGTGGCGCGGGGACTGTTTCTGATATCAGTGCATGAGTTTGGTTATTTTGTGCCGTGACTGGTTCTTGCGTTTTTTGATCAGTTTTTACATTATCTTGGACCACAGTTTCAGTCTTTTTAGGTTGTCCTGGAGCATATTTTTTATACAAATAATAGGCGGTAGGGGCGAGTACGAGTGCAGCAGCTCCGGCAGTAATAAAAGGGTGGTTTTTTGTCCACTGGTAAGAGAGGGAGATTTTTTTGGAAAGTTGCGTCCAGAGGGCGAAAGCTGGTTTATCTTTTATTCCAATATTCTGTTTTTCGTAAGCAGCAAACACTCCTGTGGCTATTAAACTTTTTTGCGCACAGAGTGGGCTGTTTACCCAAAAAAATGGCAGCGCGAACAAACTTAAATAGAGTCTTTTTTTACGAGAGCGCGAAACTGAGGCGTTTATAAGTATCTTCATAACGACCCCTTTTAAATTAATAATTATTTTTTCTTCATTTTTAAAGTAACGTTACTTTTCTTTTGTATTCTAGCAGATATGAAAAATATTTCAACTGAAAATTTTATATACTTGTAAAAAATGAGCAATCTGATACACTTGAGTTATTAAGTGTCAGTAAAGTGCAAAAAAGTATCAAAACTTGCGACGCGAAGTTTTTTTTGAAGTTGTGAAAAAGTGGAGATTCCCAATGCAATATCCAATGCAATATAGAGATAAATGTCGCGAGCAAAAAGAGAGTTCTTTGTGAATTGAAGGGTGCATAGAATAGTTTGCTGCAGGACTGGCACCTATTTTTTGTACTCTAGCTAATATAGAAAATATTTCAACTGAAAATTTTATATGCTTGCAAAAAATGGGATATATGATACACTTGAATTATTAAATACCGGTTAAATAGGCGTTTTTTAAAATAAATTAATTAAAGAAAATGAGATGTGGTATGAAAAATACTTATAAAATTGGGTTCTCGAGATTTTTATTAGGCATGTTTTTGATAAATAGTCTGTATGCTTCAGCAGAGGTGCATAAAGGGCTACTGAATAAAAACAACTATTATAGTGTCTATAAATCGTTTATTCCTAATCACCTTATTCAGACCAATGAAGAATTTGGGCAAAAGAAAAAATCGCATTTTCTTTCTGTAGAAAATTCATCGCATGTTCTACTCAAAAAGCTCGGTGATTTTCAGCACCATAATGTGGTTAAAGCGGAACAACTGAAGCCCTTTAGTGTCGGTGGATATGGGGTATTCCAAGAGGTTAATAAAAAAAATCAGGATTCTCCTACCATAGATTCTGCTGATTATCTTGACTCCTGCCGTGCTTTTACTGAAAAAGACTTAATAAAGTCGATTGTTAAGGGTGGTGTTAAAAATGGAACATCGAGTAATGACATCTCTGCTCAAACGGTTGCTGGACGTGCATTTTTATTGGACATACTTTCTAACCCGCCTTCCGATATTAAAGAGATAAGCAAGCGGCGTGAGAGTATCAAAAAACTCCGCAAGATGCATCCCCAGACAATTGAAGAAGACCAAAAACAGTGTGTTGACCTTGAGGCAAGCTGCTCGTTTGACCCAAAAGAACTTAAAAAATTTTATGACCAACACTGGTTTTCACCTTCCCAGTATGCGGACTCAAAATGGCTTGCGCCAATGGTGAGCATGCGTGTTCTGCGATCACTCTATGTAAACCATGAAGCACCGATAAATGAGCTTACTTCGGTCGGTTTTCGCACGACAACGGGAGGGCTTTTGGCTGGCGCAGAGATTCCATCAAAAATGCCATGGCTTGAAAGCGGCAAGCTTTTTGGAGGGGCTCTGTTTTCCTCGCTCAAAAGGAGTGCTTATGATGTCTTTAATCCACTTTTGGATTTTTATGGTGTTACGGGTTGGCCTTACCTTGCACAAGGACGTTGGTTTGTTGGAGGAGTGCTGACAGCAAGTCCTTTGCTTAATTTTTTGGCTGCGCCAATAATACGGACTGTGGCTTATAATGCCGCAGCAATAAAGGATTCTTTTAAAGATGGGCATAAGAAAGATTTTAGTAAATATTACAAACAGGCAAAAATTGAGACAGATAAAGCAATCGATAAAGCAATCCGTGACAAGGTGCGTCTTTCTGTGTCTATGGGGATGGGGAAGCCAAATGAAGCAATTAGTACCCATCTTGATGGCTATGAATTCACAAAGCTTGGCGAGTCTGATCGACATATTGTTGAATATTTAGAAAAATTACGTGGTGCAAAAAAGCTCTGGACAAACATATCTTTTGTATTGGACGTAGCAGAAGGCGAAAAAAGTGGTATAAACGCCTTTTTTGAAGAATTGGAATCAATTTTTACAACCGCTACCTGGGTAACATGCTCTCAACGGCTTATTCAGTTGTTTTGGAAAGCAATGGGTAAACCGGTTGAGCAGAATCCGCTTCAGCAGTTTTGGGTATTAATTGGAAAATATGATGCGCTTTGCTCACTCGCACGGTATTTTAATCGACTTGAATTAGAAGAACTTAAGGTCTGCGAAGTTGAATTCGATGAAAAAAGTGAGGCGCCACGCATAGAAATAGAAGGTGCCTATCACCCTCTTATGGCGGCGCAACAGCTTGAGAATGATCTGCCTGTAACGACCAATAATTTTGAATTTAATGAAAAAAACCGTAATAATACCATTATATCTCCTAACGGAGCAGGTAAGTCGGTTCTTCTGGGTACTCTTTTTAATGTGGTGGAGTTTGCTCAAGGTACTGGTTATACCTTTGGGAAAAAGGCTACGATGACCCTTTTTAAAGGGGGTATTCACGGTAATAAAAATATTGATGAAAAAATGCAACAGGGGGATTCAACCGGTCGTGTCCAGGTCAATAGTCTTGGTGGTTTGGTTGATGATATTAAGAGCGCTGCGAAGAAAAACGAGAAAATGCTTCTCTTTGTTGATGAGCCTGCCGCAGGCCTACCAAAAGCAGGCGCTGAAAAAATCTTATTTTCTAAAGAAGGACTGATCGAATCTTGTGAAAATAATAAGAATGTCATGCTCTTTATGGTGACACACTTTGATTTACGAGAAGATTTGAAAAAGAGTACGTCGTTTAACTATATGAATTTAAAAGTTAACGAAACTAACCAAAACGAATCTAAAGAAAATAAATTTGAAAACACCTATACCCTTGAAAAAGGTGAGGGATGGTGGATGAGCGATTCCGAAAAGCGCAAGCGATTTGTTACCTGTTTTATGAAGAAATTAAAAAAAGATGCAAAGAAGAATACTAAAATTCAAGAAATCTACAACGAAAATGATGGAAATCTGTTGTACCCTGAATTTGAAGCAATGGCTTATGAAGACTTGCCTACCTTGGCCAGTGCGGACACCGATGTAGTACGATTTATGCACGCATTTAAGCGTTCGACTGTGGTGCCGCTTGATCAGCTGAAAAAAATTAATGTTATTGGTGAAGAAGGCAGTCTTTTCCATGAGATTGCAGGAGATAAGCGAGAACGGCTTGAGACCTTAATGGGAGCGTTAAAGCTTTCTGAGTGGCTTGTTTCCCCAGGAACAACAAAAGTAGAGATTGAACGTCGCCAGAGCCTTGTTGAGCAATTGAGGGGTAAAGAAAACCTTGAACGAAAAACTAAAGTCAAAGCACTTCTTACACAATTTAAAAATGTTGAGCAAAAAATAGCGCATGAATCTGTTTCGGTGAAAGAACAGAGTAAGTTGTACCAAGATATTAGTTTTAGCGTGTTCAACGACAAAATAGACATGAGAAACTATATAAGCGGTCGCTCTGCGATCACCTCATGGCGTGCGTTTACGTTGGTTAAGGGGTTCGGTGCCTATATTCTCATGCCAATTGTAGCTGCTGTGACGAATGCGATTTTAACACAAACACTTTTTTCTGGTGAGCGTGTTTGGAATCGGTGGACGCAAGGACGACAACTACAACTTTCACCAGAATCGCGTCTCTGGCTTAAAGGTGTTGCTGAAGGTTTTACGCCAAAAAGTCTTTTGGGCCCAATATCGTTTAAGCAGTTTGCGGGGCAGTTAACAGGGTATAATGCGATAAGAGCATTGTACAATAAAGATTATAAGGCAGGGTTATTCTCTGCGTTTGGTACGCTCGGTGCCTATGGTCTTACCTATCTAGCTTATAAGAGTTTGCGGAATAATTATGCAGGTTCTGATGTTGGTCAAGGAGATGCAAAGTTCTTACCCTATTTTGATACTATTGAAAAAGGGCGGGAGCTCTTTAAAAAAGCCTCTCATGAATTTAAAAATAAAGACACATTGTGCCTTGATGCTGAATTTGAAAAAACATTTGATGCGGCAAAACAGAGTTCGTCTCTGTTTCAGTCTGCTGATAAAATAGAGCAAATTGTGCGTTATTGCGGATATGAGCTTGAAGAGCTTTGTAGGTTTGATGGTTACTTGGTGTGTAAATCAAGAGAGAGAAAGTTGACGACCTATAAAGCAACATTACCTGTACATGATCTTTTTAATCAGATGGGTGAATTGGATGCGGCCTGTGCTTTTGCTGAATGGCTTGATATATTGGATGGCAAAGGCTTTCCTGTATATAAAGCGTCGTTTGTTGACGAGAAAGACGCACAAAATGGTGCTCAGTTAACGATGGAAGGCGCAATACACCCACTTATGCCGGGTTATAAAAAGTATATTTCTCAAAAAGTTGTTCAAAATGATATTAAACTTGATGCAGAAAATTGCAGAAATAATCTGATCACGGCGCCTAATAGTTCGGGTAAGTCGGTTGTTATTCAGAACGCACTTAATATCATTTTGGCTCAATCTACTGGGTATAGTTTGAGTAAAACGTACAGAGCCGTTATTTACCATAAAATTCTCTTTAATAAACGTATTGATGACGACATGTCAAAAGGTGATTCAACGGGTACCGCTCAAGCGGGGAGCATTCTTGAGCTCGCGAATCTTGTTGGCTGGGCAGGGAAGTATCATAAAAACGTCTTTTTAGGATGTGACGAGTTCCTTTCTGGAACGCAAGAAGATGTTGCAAAATACCTTCTTTTTGATAAAAAAGTTCTTGGGTTGCTGGTGAAAATGAATGAGTGTCCAAGGGTTGTTTCAATGCTTGCAACACATTTTGACTTAGGCGCCGCATTAAAAGAAAATAATCTTAATAGTTTCAAGTGCAAACATATGGATGTTAAGTATAAAAAAGCAAATGGGGTATTTACAATACCTTCTGATGCCTATACTTTTACCAGAACCTTTAAGCTTAAAGATGGTCCGGGCTTTTGGCTTGAGCCTGAAAATAAAGAGGTGGTCGATGCTTATATGGCTCAGTACTATGATGAATGTCTGCCTGTAGATAAGCGTACCGGTACAAAATTGATACAAAATGAGGCTTAATATACCGCCCAAAATAAGACAATTTTTAGCCCCGCCGCTCCCTCAAGAAAACAGGGAGCGGCGGGGCTTTTTTTATAAAACCCCCTTGGGGAATTAAGATTTGGTTCTGAATAAATTAAACGTATCAATCATATTTTTTGCTTCACCAAGATCAGATAGAGTATGCGTAATTTCTTCTCTCTTTTGCAATTTTTGAGCACAATATTTGATGCGTAGGGCGAGTGCTCGTTGGTAAGCGTCAGGTGTTTTTTTCTGAAGTTTAAGGCATTTTTTTGCATCAGCTTCTATCGAATTTGCCCATACAATGACAATGAGGTTCCAGCTTCTACTGAAGGCTTTTCGGATATCCGGGTTTGTCTCTTTCATGGTAGCCTTAACGCTCTCATTTAAAAATTTGAGTGCAGCCTGAAAGCTACTGGTGGTTTGATAGAGATTTTTAAATTCGGCATCTTTGAAAATATCTATTTTCCCCGTAGTTTCTTTTTTAAGTACGTTCTTTAAAAGATTAATCGAACCTTTGAGTTTATTAAATTTTTTGTCGTCACAGGGACCTGTGCCAAGATGCTTTATTATCTTTTGGGTATCGTTATAAATAGGTGTAAGAAGCAGGGAGAATAAAACTACATCAGGGGTAAAACACTGCCGTTCAAAAGTACCGAGCTTTTTGTTAAAAAGACCATCAGGTTTGAGAGCCAAAACGTTGCTGGTAATGAGTTGAATAGCTTCACACTTTGAGATGACCTCTTTTTTCTGGTCAGGCGTCTTTTTGGGCCAGATTGTTTCGAGAAGTGAAAATTGTTTTGTTATCTCAATAATATGTTTTGGAAAAGCCTCTCTGCTTGCTTTGGTAAGATGGAGACAGGAGGCATCATGAGTTCCTGGCAAGAATAGTAGTGCTGCGAATGCAATAACTACGGCATAATTGCGTTTAAGTCCGTTCATAAAGACTCCTCTGCTTTTAGGGAAGTATGAGTGTTTGTGTGTCATTTTTTTTGGCAATTTTTTTGAGATAGTCGTAAAGCGTAAGTTTTTTTTCAATAATTTCAAAACGATGTGGTGTATACGTTTTTAGATTTTCAAAATTAAAGGGAACATTGATGAGAGATGAGACAATCAACTGCATAATCGTTGTTGGAACGGTAGGGGGGGTAGACGTATAGACAGTGAGGGAGTGGGCTGAAATTTTCCCGAGTACTGGAGCTATGTGATTAAATTTTTTTTGTGGTTGAATGATGGTTTTTAAGCCATTAGTGAGATCAAGGCAGACGATCTTTTGTGGCCAAAAGAAGAGTAATTGATTCTGATGATATGCTACAGTTGGTTTGTCATAAAAGCAGATAGGCTCTTCTAGAATGTGGATTTTTTGAGTGGCAAGATTGATAAAAAAGGCGAAAGCTATGTGTTTTTCTAAATTTTGATCGGACGGAGAGTTCACGTGACTCTGCTGATGGTAAGAAGAAATACCGGCGAAGCATTGTTGATTGAGAAAAAGCTGTGCAATCTGCTGTGCTCGAATTTGGGAGAGCAGTTTTTTGTTTTGGTCGAATACTTGAATAAGTTTGTGCTTTGAGCAGAAATTATTTTCTTTAATGTTTTGGCACGTAACAGTATAGGAACCGATGGTGATGGAACGGGGGATATTTACCTTGGCATTCCATAAAAAAATGAGCTTTTGTTCATCAGAAAATGTTTCAAATGATTGATGCTTTTTAAAAGAAAGCACTTCTGCTTTTTTTTGCCACTCGTGCATGGTAATAGAATATTTGTTTTTTATTATGCTCTGTTGGTGGACATCTAAGAGTTGTGGGTCTTTTTCTATTGCTCTTCGCACAGAATCCAAAATAACAAGACTGAATTCTTTGGGGAGGGCGAGAGCTTGCGTAAAATTGAGAAGTGCGATTTTATTTTTGAAAGAGACTCTGCCTACTGTTTTTGGAAGTGTGTTCTTATTTTGATTAGGGCCTTGGTAGTATCCATGGAGTTTTTTTAAGATAAGAAGTTGGGTTGCTTGGGTGGGCGGCAAAAACGTTGGTCTGCCTTTTAAAAAACAGGCAAGTGCTTTTTTATTTTTCTTTACTCCTCTAAGAGAGAAGCAGGCATGTGCGAGTTTTTTTACTTCTGTTTTATCAGAAAGAGAATAGTACCGCTCATTTAATTCTATCTCTGTGGCACAAAGATGTGAGAGAGATGCAATAAGAGAAATGGCGGCAATGGCAATAAGAGAGCGGGATTGTTTCATGAGAATTACACTTTAAAAAAAGAAGATAAGTTTCTTTTTTGGAGTGTACGGTATTTGTTTTACAGACGCAATGAAAAATAAACTCGCTTGAGCCGGGCCCATTTTTGGTGACGAGAAAATTCCTTTACCGCTCTTATACTTCGATACATTTTTTCTTGCGAAAAAACACTCAGTATGAACGGACTTAGATACCATTACTCACAATGACTTTCCATTACCCACATCTTTGCCCTCTCCGCTCACCCTGATGGGTCGATACCACCGCTCATACTGAGTGTTTTCCCAATGGGAAAACATGTCGCCGTAGGCGGCACAATGTATCGAAGTATCACCATGAGCGGGGTTGAGTTTACCCTGCCTGCCCGCCTTAGCTTGAGCGACGGCTGGGAGCCCGTCGAAGGGAATGGGTAGAGCAGTAGATTAATAATGGAGAGAGTAAATGTAAAACCTACTTAGTTTTCAAGATATTTCTTAAAAAGTTCCTGAAAAATCTGAGGATTTCCACGACCTTTTGTCTGCGCCATTGCTTGCCCTACAAAGAAGCTCATTAACTTAGTTTTACCTGCTTTATAATCTGCAACTTGCGTTGGATTCTCAGCAATAAGCTTTTGCACAACCGCGTCAAGTTCACTCGAGTCACCCATCTGTTCAAGGCCAAGCTCTTTGACGAGTGCTTGAGGATCTTTCCCTGTTTCTGCAACAACGGCAAAAATCTCTTGTCCAGCGCGGTTATTTATTTTTCCTTGATCAACTAGATGAACTAATTGGGCAAGTTTTTCTGGTGTGACCTTACAGTCCGAAAGTGCAATTTTGTGCTCTTTTACAAAACCAAGAAGATCACGTAAGACCCAATTAATTAAAGTGGAGCTGGATTGAGTCTTTGCTGCTTTTTCGTAGTAGTCTGCAAGTTCTCGATCGCCAATCAAAATATCAACATCATCTGTTTTAAGAGCATATTTTTTTTGAAGTCGTTCGCTTTTTTCAAAAGGAAGCTCAGGCATTTCTGCGCGCGCTTGTTCGATCCAGCGTTCGTCAATGCAAACGGGCGGCAGGTCTGGCTCGGGGAAATAGCGGTAATCCGCTGCCTCTTCCTTGCTACGCATACTAAAAGTCTTTTGATCTTTTGTGTCCCAGAGACGTGTCTCTTGTGTCACCTTTTGACCACTTTCAAGAAGGAGAATTTGGCGTTCAACTTCATATTCAATAGCATCAGAAATAAACTTAAATGAGTTAATATTTTTGAGTTCGCATCGTGTTCCGAGTTGTGTGGCACTTTTTTTGCGGACAGAAATATTAGTGTCTGCTCTAAAAGCTCCATCTTCCATATTGCCCGAACAGACATTAAGGTAGGTAACGATTGCGTGTAACGTTTTAAGATAGGTACGTGCTTCGTAAGCGCTTTTCATATCAGGATAACTGACAATCTCAAGCAATGGCGAACCCGCACGGTTTAAATCAACAAGACTAATATCATCATTGGGTGCGTGAATATTTTTTCCCGCATCTTCTTCCATGTGAATGCGAATCAGTCGAATATTTTTCATATCACCGTTTTCAAGGCGAATGGGTACATATCCTTCTAAACAGATTGGCTTGTCACCTTGCGTAATTTGGAAGCCCTTAGGAAGATCAGGATAAAAATAGTGTTTGCGCGAAAACTCACTTTTGCGATTAATGGTGCAGTTCGTAGCAAGTCCCGTCATAATGGCGTAGTGGACAACTTTTTTATTAAGTACCGGAAGTACTCCTGGATATCCTGCGCAGATGGGGTCAATATTTTGATTTGGGTTTTTTGAAGGACCATTTTCTGCAGCACAAAAGATTTTACTCTTGGTTGAAAGTTGAACGTGAACTTCAATACCAATATCGACCTGATACTCTTGATAGCGCTCTAGAGTGGTAATAGGGCGTGACATACATCGAACCTCGTGGAAGCTATATTATTTCTTTGCTGTAGCGACAAATACATTGAGTCGCGTTGTCTCATGCACGGTGAGAGTAATTTTACAGCGAAACTCTTTTTCGAGGCTTAGTATAGCATTATATTCAGTGTTGATAAGGTAGTTGAATGTATGTTCATGAACCGCAAGCGTAATATTGCCAGCGATTCTTCCTGTTGCTAATTCTTCTTTGATTTTGCGCAAGATGGTGTACGCTTCGTTTCTGATTGATTTTACAAAACCAGCACCACCACAACAAAGACATGTTGATGTCAGTTGTTGCAATAATGTTTTACCCGACCGTTTACGAGTCATCTGAACAAGTCCAAATTCCGAAACTTTGAGCACAACAGATTGGAATTTATCGCGATCTTTCAATGCTTTTTCAAAATGTTTAAAAAGGCGTTGTCGGTTCGAATTGCTTGCCATATCGATAAAATCGATGACAATGAGTCCACCAAAGTTTCTGAGTCGCAGTTGTCGAACAATTTCGTCTGAAGCTTCGAGATTTGTCTTTAAAATTGTGTCTTCCATGGTGCCATTTGATGACCCAGTAAATCGACTGGTATTGACATCGATTACTGTCATAGCCTCAGTAGTTTCTATGATAATTGAACCACCGGATTTGAGCGAAACTCTGCTCTGCAGCGCTTGCTCAACCTGTTTGTCAATGTCGTATTTTTCAAAAAGAGACGGATGCCCGTCATAAAACTGTACAACGGGAGCAAGCTCAGGAGCATGGTCTTTGAGAAATTTATAGATATGTGATTCAGAAGCTCTGCTGTCGCAAATAACTGCTTCAACGTCCGTATCTAAATTATCGCGAACTATCTGGAGGGTTAGGTCAATATCTTCGTAGAGTTTTTCTACACCAGTCGCTTTTTGAAAGCGCTCTTGGATTGTGTGCCAGGTGCTGACGAGCGACTTTAGGTCGCGTAAAATTTCTTTTTCAGAGCTCTCACTTGCGGTTGTGCGAATGATAGCACCCATTCCTTCAGGCAAATTTGCCTTTAAGAAATCGCGAAGACGTGTTCGCTCTTCAAAGCTGCCAATTTTTTTTGATATGCCAATACGTGGGATATTAGGCATTAAAACAATAAATCTTCCCGGAAGAGTAAAGCAAGTTGAAAGCTTAGCCCCTTTTTCGTAAATCGGCTCTTTGCTCACCTGAACAAGAACATATTCACCCTCTTTGAGAATCTTTGTTATATCGAGATTTCTGCGGTTGATAGAAGCTTTTGGATGTTCTTCATCTTCCTCGAATTCTTCTTCATCTCCCTCGTCGCTGACGGGGGCCATACGCGCAAGCGCAAGCTCTCGATCAATTTCAGAGATATGTAAGAAACCAGAACGCTCTTGCCCAATATCAACAAAAGCAGTCTGAATTCCAGGCAAGACCTTTGTTACGAGCGCTTTAAAATAACTACGCTCGAGCTGATGAGCAGTGTGGGAATCAAAATAGACGTTTTGTAGTAGTCCGTCGCGCGTAATCGCAATGCGCGTTTCCCATGGGCTGTCATTTATTAAAAATTTTTTCATATATTCACCTCATCTTGAAGTATACCATACATTGCCACTGTTTAGTGAATGAAAAAGCAAGAAAAGTTTTTTCATTAGGCAATAGACACCTGTTTGTTGTTTTTGGAATGGGCATAAAGAGCTTTTTTGTAAGAGAAAAATGGTTCGCTTACAAACCCTTTGGTACTCCTGTTTTTTACCAGCTTAAAAAATACAAATATAGCAATAATTTTAAACATAGGTGGCGCTTTGCCTTAAGAGAGCAGTCTTCCGTTTTTTAACTCGAACTGATGCTTAAAAAAATGCTTGTTTTCAAGAAGCATTTGATGGGGATGGCTGCTGAGTACGATACCAAGACCATATTCTTGTTGGTATGATTTGAGTAGTTTTATCACAAGTTGAGCATTAGTCGTATCGAGGTGCGCAAATGGCTCATCCGCAAATAAAAATGCAGGTCGATGGAAGAGAGCCCGCATAAGTGCAACGCGTTGCTGTTCGCCTCCCGAAAGTTTTTCTGGGGTTTGCTGCGCATGTGATGTAAGGCCTACAAGTTCAAGGAGTTCAAGTCCTCGCGGGAAGAGCTCTTTTTTGGGTAAACCTTTTCCTATGCCTTTAATAATCGTATTTTCGAGAACGGTGAGTTCGGGAATAAGGTAGGGATGTTGGAAAAGATAGCCGCATTGCGTATTGAGAAATTCTTCATGTTCCACTTGAGAAAAAGATGAAATATCTTTTTTATTCCAATAAATTGCGCCAGATGTTGGTGAATCAAGACCGCCTAAAAGTGAAAGGAGTGTTGATTTTCCTGAACCAGAAACGCCGGTCACCAACGTGCAAGAAGTTGGGTGAATTTCGAGCGAAATAGTGTCAAGAATTAACTTTTGATGCGGGGGGTGTCCAAAGACTTTAGATATTTTCTGTACGCTGATCACAGGTTGTCCTTGTCGTTTTTTGAAAGGTGTGGTCTGTCATGAACTCCATTATTTTTGAACAGAGATTGAGCCTTGTTTCTTGATTGGTTGCAAAGTCGAGAGAGCCATCAATAATCAAAAGTGGTGTTTCTTTGAGGTTTTTGTGAACTTCTTTGTTTACGAGAAATGATTCATGCCGTTCATGGAGTTGTCTAAGATAGTCTATTGAAAGAGTGTTTTCTGAGGAGCGATTTCTTTTGGTAACTCGTTCGAATGCAACTTCAGGTGGAGTTCGCAGGTAGATAAATCCCGTGGGAGCTTGGCATTGTTTGGCGACAAAATGGTTGAAAAATGCTTCATAGGCATTCCATTCAAGACGTGAGAGAAAGCCTTGTTTAAAACTGTTGACGGCGAAGACATAATGGCCTGAGTAGACAGAGCGTTCTGCGATAGTGAGGGGTTGCAGTGCTGTTTGCATTTCGAGATGGCTTCGGATTCGGCAGCTCATGACATATGTTTCCATTGTAAATGCCCATCTGTTTGGATTTTCCATAAAATTGCCGAGAAGTGAGGCGCCTTGTCCATCCCATTTTGCAAGTGGTTCGGCAACAGCGTTAAGCGTGCGATATTGTTCTGAAAGTGCTGCAATAAGTGTAGATTTTCCTGCGCCGATAGTGCCTTCTAAAATAAACATAGTATAACTCCGCAAAAGGGATCTCCGCGGCGAATGTTTTTAAGAGACGATTCGTCGAGGGAGTGTGGATTGAATTCTTGATAAGATATCAATATGCACTGTCCCACAAAGCTCGGCAAGATTATCTGCAGTTGGAGAAGGAGGTGGCCCGAGAAGTACGACTTCGCTTCCAATAACGGCGTTTGGAATGTCGGAAACATTGACTGTTGTGGCATTCATGCTCACTTTTCCAAGAATGGGGGCTGGCTGGGAGCGAATTGTTACAAATCCCTTGTTTGAAAGATCGCGCGGAAGACCATCAGAATAGCCGATAGGGAGGATAGCGAGGATGGTGGTCCGCTGGGTAACAAAACTCTGACCATAGCCGACGGGTGTTTTTGCAGAAACAGTTTTGAGATGCATAATCCGTGTTTTCCAACTCAAGACGGGCATGAGGACCAGTTTTTTTTGTGCGCGTTGTTCGAGTCGGTGCTTTTGTGCGGGCGATTTCCAATAACCATACAAGGTTGTTCCTACGCGAACAAGGGTATCATGAGTGGAGAGAGGGCAGGCTCCTGAGCCGCAGAGATGAGTTTCTTCCCAATGAAGTCCGGTTTCACGGAGTTTTGAACAAAAACTATCGAACGTAATCCTTTGTTCATGAGCGTAAGGAATCTCTTCCTGGACGACGTCAGCGAGATGTGACATAACGCCAACAAGTTTGATAAAGTGTTCATTTTTTTTAAAAAAATCTGCACACCAATCGATATCTGCAAGAGTAAATCCAAGCCGAGAAAGGCCTGTATCTACCTTAAGATGGACGCGTGCTTGCTTGCCGATTGCATGAGCCATAGCGACGATTTGTTGAGCAATGGTTTGGTCGAAGCATGAACATTCGACGCCTGCATTGAGCGCTTGTTCAAGATTTTCGCGGTCTCCTGGGACGAGTGCGCAAACGGGTTGTCTGCAGCCGGTCTGTTTTACCTCAATTGCTTCGGCAAGTGATGCAGTGAAAAAATAGGCGGTTGCAGGATGTGATGTAGAGATTTCAACAATCTCTTTAAGTCCGTGACCATAGGCATTGGCTTTAACGACAAGGCCCAGCTTGATAGCCGGGCCCATTACATAACTTAAGGTATCAATATTATGCCAAAGGGCATTTTTATTAAGTTCAACCCAGGTGGTTAAACAGTTGGTGATACAGTTATTTTTCATCAGTGAGCTTTACCTTTTTTGATGATCTATTCTTTGTTGGTTTTGACGGTGTTTCTGATGGAATTTTGTTTGACGAGGTGACGATGATTTTGCTTTGCTGGTTCTGTTTTTCAAGACGTATGGTGAGAATTCCATCGGTCAGGTCAACCTGTGGTGTTTTTGCGAGATTGACTCGTGCTGGAAGTAGTGCTGATTGGCTCACTTGAGCAGCACCAGACGAAACGAAATAGATCTGATTTTTCTCATCTTTTTTCTCATGTTCTATAACCTGGTGAGATGAGTAGGTGATACTGCGATCATTGATTTGAATTTCTAATGTATCGTCAGCAGGAATTGCAATTGTGAGCGTGTCGCCTTCAAGTTGAACTTGAACATTGCTTGGTTCGATTTTCTTGTCAATTTGTGCGGTGATAATAACAGTTTTGTCGTCTTCTGCGACGTGTATTTTGCACGGGGTCATCTCAAGGCGTGAAGAGTAAATATTTTCATCTTGGCCGTTCGTATTGAGAATGACGCTTTTGCGTGTAGGCATCTGTTTTAAAAGGCGTTCATGCATCTGCTCAAGTGATTTTTCTATATGGTTGAATTCTTGATCAAAATCTTCAAAAAAATCTGCTTGAAGTGTTGAGTATGAACCTGCCAGTGCAAGAGTAGTGACAACACCACATACTATCTGTTTCATAGAGAAGTCTCCTTAGGTATTTGATTGTGTTTGTTCTGATTCCAAACGACGTAAAAAAGCTGCCTGTGAAGGTGCGCGTCCAAGAAAATTCTGCATGAGAATTTCGGGGGCTATGCTGCCACCTTTTGAAAGAATTGTTTCAACAAATTGTTTTCCAACTTCTGTGTTAAAAAGGCCGCGTTCCTTGATGCAATCAAAAAGATCGATGGCAAAAACTTTTGACCAGAGGTAGCTGTAATAACGTGCACCATATCCTATGAGATGACCAAATGAGCATTCAAAGTGCTCTCGGTCTTCGGCGCAAATAAGCCCGCGATTGAGGCGATGGTAGGATTCTTTTTTGAGCGCATTAAAGTCTTTATCTTCACCTTCTGCAAAGCATGCAAGAGCAAATCGTGCTAATCCAGCTTGCCTGATGACAAAATTACCGCTATCAAATTGCTCAAGTCTGGTTAGTTGTTGAATGGTTGCATCATCAAGAGGTTCACCTGTTTTGTAATGGGAGCTTACTCTCTTAAGAACGGTGGGCTCAGAAAGCCAACACTCAAACATTTGTGAGGGGGTTTCAACAAAGTCGAGTTTTGTTGCGGTTCCCGAAAATCCTCGCATTTCGGTTGCTCCCATTAACGCATGCATAGCATGACCAAATTCATGGAAGAAGGTTTTGACTTCATCAAAAGGTAAAAGTGCCGGATGCTCAGGGGATGCTTTGGGGAAGTTTGCAATAATTGCAAGGATTGCTGGTGTACGTGTTCCGTCTGGGTTACGAACGGTTGGTATGAGGGTCATTTGGCAGGCATGCGTATATTTAAAGTCTCGAGGGAAAAGGTCGAGTAAAAGATGCCCGAGTAGTTCACCCTTGCTATTAAAGGCGGTTATATAGCGTACATCTTCGTGCCAAAGGCCTTCGAGTTGTTCTTGCCTGAATTCGACACCAAGAAAGTGCTCGTAGAGCGAAAGTAGTTCATCGACGGTTCGTTGGACAGGGAAGTACTCTTTTATTTTTTGTGTATCAACGGCAAGGTATGTTTTTTTGTAATGTTCTTTTATGAACTCCATATCCCAAGGCATAATTTCGCCTCGTATTGTTAGTGCGACGCCGTCGGGAAGGTTTTTTGTCCAGAGCTCAAGTTCTTCATGGGCTTTTTTGCGCGCAGCATCTTGGAGACCAGAAAGAAATTCAGAAACCCGTTCTGGTGTTTTTGCCATCTGATCACTAATGTTGAGGTGTGCATAACTTGAAAAACCGAGCTTATGGGCAAGTTGATCTCTGAGAGCGATAATCTTTTTGAGAATAATTCCATTTTCAGGGTACGCGCAGTTTTCAAATGCAATCCAGACCTTTTCTCGTGTTTCTGCGTTGGTGCAATGCTTGGTGACTGCAAAAAAAGTTGGCCTATCGCAACGTAAAATAAAGGCGTCATTCTCGTCTTTTTTAAGGCCTGCGATAAATGAATCTGAGAGTCCGGTAAGTTGTTCTTTGGGAACAGTAACTGTGCGGAGGTCTTTATTGATATTGCTTTCAAAGTCGAGTGAAAGCTGTGAGAGCTCTTTCTGGATTTTTCGTACTTCTTCAAGTTGAGCGTCAGGAAGAGCAAGACCACTACGTTCAAAATCACCGAGCGATTCTTGGAGATAAAAGCGCTGTTCAGCCGTTAATGCTTCTTGAGAGCCATTATTTTCTGCATATTCCTTGAACGCAGCGTAGAGTTTTTTATTGGTTGAAATAACATCAATGGAAAAAGATTCAAGCTTTAAAAGGCCTTGATATGATGCGTCGCGAAGAGTGGCTTCAGGATGAACCATGTGGACGAGTGAAAAAATAGCGCCTGTTTCACTAATTCGTCCGATTAGTAAATCTGTTGCCCGAATAGTGTTTTCGAATGTGCGTTTATGTGCTGGTTTGTCGAGAATTGAATCAAGTTCTTTTTGAACAGTCCAGATAGTGTCATCAATTCGTCGCTCAATGTCTCGCACGGTCTTGGGGAAGAGGGCGTTGAGGGCATCGCGTTTTTCCTGTGTTTCCATAGATACTTTTACCGTTTTAATGTTTTTTGATAAAGGGCATCCGACAACAATACAAAAGATAAGACCACAAAAACAGATCACTAAAGACACGGCCTTTATATTCTTGTTCATATAATCTCTCCTTAAAGTACTTTTTTGTACGTTGCAGACTGCCTGTAGTTTTTCTCTCTAGGATGCAGGATACCTTAGAATGGTAAAATCGTCAAAAATGACACTTTTGTGCTTTTTTTGTAATATATTGCGTCAAGAATTTAATATTTGTATTATTAATATGAGATAAGGGGAGCTGGAGAGCGGGTGGTTTAAGAAGGGGGTGTGATATGGAATATATATATCAGACGGAGGAGCGGTCGTTATTTGCACGGCTTCTTCCGTTAATCATTTTGGTTTTGTTGGTGTTGCAAAACTTTGGGATGCATGCAAAAAAGTATACTGAGACGCATTATGCTCAGGTTCAGTCGATAAAAGAAGTAGTTGATTTAACACCATTTCAGGAGAAGCGTATTTGGCTTGATTTTGACAAAGAGGGGAGAGTGTTAATCTGTTCTCAGAGAATAATGCTTTATCCTGATCTTTATCGATCAGCGGATATTTTTTGTGCTCGAGCAATGCACATTCCAACAAAAGATGTTGAGGGTGCGTATCCGCAAGCGCTTTGTTGGAAGGCGGGAGATGTAGTGTTATGTCAGACTACAGAGGGCGATTTACAGTTTTTCAAGCCGGGTGCTTCGAAGCCTATTGAGCAAACAAAACAACCGCATCGGTGTGAATTATAAAAAATAGTTGGTTTTCCTTGACAAAAAGTGCTCCGATTCGTAACATCTAAAAGTAAGATGAGCCGCTAGCTCAGGTGGTAGAGCAACAGCCTTTTAAGCTGTGGGTCGTAGGTTCGAGTCCTACGCGGCTCACCAGAAGTTCTTTTCTGGTGAGGGTGCATCTTAAATACGTTTCTACATTTTCTGTGTGTTTTAATTTTTATACGAGTTTTTCTGTTAAAAATAAAAAAATAGTTGGTTTTTCCTTGACAAAATATGCGTCAATTCGTAATCTTTCAAGAGTGAGATGAGCCGCTAGCTCAGTTGGTAGAGCACCAGCCTCTTAAGCTGTGGGTCGTAGGTTCGAATCCTACGCGGCTCACCAGATATCCTTTTCTGGTGAGTGTTCATCTTGTCTTTGAATTTATCTGTCCCCATCGTCTAGCCCGGTCAGGACATCGCCCTTTCACGGCGGTAACAGGAGTTCGAATCTCCTTGGGGACGCCATACTTCGCTAAAGCTACGTATGGCAGGCCATTTTTTTTAAATGATGGTTTTTTAAGAACAATAAATATTGATAACGAGAAAGCGAAGTATGCTCTTCGTAGCTCGATAGAGCGTAGTAGAGCCGTCCCTTTATGTATTACGTTTATTTAATTCAATCTTCTGCTAATCCGTCTAAAACTTATATTGGGTATACAACCAACTTAAAACAACGCCTTGAAACACATAATTCAGGTGGATCTGTTCATACTGCAGACTTTCGTCCATGGAGATTGGTTACATACTTGGCTTTTTACAATCAAGAAAAAGCTTTAGCTTTTGAAAAATATTTGAAAGTTGGGTCTGGCCATGCCTTTGCAAAAAAACACTTTTGGTAAATCAAAATACTTCGCTAAAGCTACGTATGGCAGGCCATTTTTTTTAAATGATGGTTTTTTAAGAACAATAAATATTGATAACGAGAAAGCGAAGTATGCTCTTCGTAGCTCGATAGAGCGT